>TBL_comb47_HYPODRAFT_10000689_pt1 | contig 44623 bp, 36 predicted proteins | sample TroBogypolimnion_40_FD_10682 | JGI IMG/M metagenome (IMG submission 10682)
CCTTTTTTACTAATTTTTTAACTACTTTTTTAACCTTAGCTGGCTTTACTGATTTAGCTTTTTTAACAACCTTTTTAATTGGTTTTTTAATTATAGCTTTCTTTTTCTTTATTTGTTTTTTAATTGTTTTTGCCATAAAATTATTATGATCTAATATTTTTAATTTCTTCAAGTCGACTTCTTATTTTTTGTACATCTCTTAGATATATAGGTCCAGGATCAGAATCTTCATCACCTTCTCTTTTATCATTTATTTTATTGTTTAATAAAACTAAGCGTTCTTTTAAAATTTCTTCTTCTAAATTAAGCATTATCTCTTCTATATCACGAGGAACATCCTTTATTCTGTTACCATACCACATTTCTGCCTCTGAGGCGAGAACTTCTCTGTATGGTTCATGAGTCTCAATAATAAGTTTAAATTGTTCTTCTCCTATCTTTTCTATCAAGGTACTATGTATATTTTCAATATCAAGACCAGTATTTTCTTCCTCTTGCCAGAAAATTATACCAAATAGTCTTTTTTCTAAATTATCTCTTCTTGAAGCTTGGTCTTTATCTGTTATTTTATTATTTAAATTTTGATTCGTATTATTATTTACCAAATGATTCCTTTCATAGATTTCAAAATCTTCTATTATTGCATCTGTCGGTATTCCAGTCTTTGAATTTATAATAGAGATATAAGAGGATCTATCTATGGAACTTTTAATTATTACTAAAAATGGAAATATAATATCGCGAATCATTTTTCCTCTTTGTCTTATATCATTCGTATTCTTACATATTCTATCGACATGAAAAGTTATGATATCTACAGAATTTTTTATAATATCTTTCCATATATCTGGATTTTCTTTAATGATATCTGCAGGATCTTTTCCTTCAGGAAGTTGCGCTACCTTCACTTGCATATCTAAAGATAAGGCAATCATAGCTGAGCGACTAGCAGCCCTTATTCCAGCAGAGTCCCCGTCATAAGCAAAAATTATATTTGAAGACAACCTTCTGATCAATCCCAAATTATTTATTTTAGATTCATGATCTGTCAGACTATCAGTAAAAGCTGTTCCTGAAACTGCAACTGTATTTGTAAAGTCGGCTTGGTGTGAAAGTATCAAGTCGAGCTGCCCTTCCACGACGATACTATACCCTCTCTTTCTTATAGAAGTCTTGGCTTTATCTATACCAAAAAGTACATTTGATTTATTAAAAAGTGGTGTATCAGGAGAGTTTAAATACTTTGCTTCGTTTGCATCATCTCTGCCGAAAATTCTTCCAGAGAAAGCTATAACTCTTCCACTTGAGTCACTTATCGGGAAAATTATTCGTCCACGAAATCTATCATAAGTTCCCTTTTCTGACTTTTTTACTAGACCTACTATTTCCAAGTCTTGTATTTTATACCCCTTAGATATCAGATAATCAGAAAGGCTTCTCCATTCATCTTTAACATAGCCGACTCGAAAATCTTTCATAGTCGAGTCTGTCATTCCTCTACTCAAAAGATATGCGCGGGCTTTTGGCTCTTTATCAAAATTGGTTTCGAAAAATTTAGTGGCATCTTCGAGAATTTCAAAATATAATTCCTTTTTATTGTCTTCCTTATTATTTCTATTTTGAGTTTCTAATACAACTCCAGCTCTCTCTGCTAATAATTTCAGGGCTCCCATGAAGTCAGCCCCCTCAAATTTTTCAACAAAAGAAAAGATATCTCCTTTCTCTCCACAACCAAAACAATAATATGTACCCCTATCAGCAGATATGAAAAAAGACGGTGTCTTCTCATTGTGAAATGGACACTTCGCTTTAAAATTCTTTCCCGATTGTTCTACTTGTATGTAGGAAGAAATAACATCAACAATGGAAAGCCTTTCTTTGATTTTCTCAACGGATGATGACATATTTATATTTACCATTATAGCACTACAAGTCCTAGGAAAAGTTTAGGACTTGTAATTCTATATTATATAGCACTATTTTCTTCGTTGACTTCTTCTTTCTCTTTACTTTGACGTATTACACCGAAACCTGTACCAGCTGGTATTAGATTACCGATAATAACATTCTCCTTAAGACCACGTAGATTATCTACTCCTCCTCGAACTGCATTGTTGATTAAGACGCGATTTGTGTTTTGGAATGAAGCAGCTGATAGCCAACTCTTAGTTGTAAGAGAAACTTCAGTGATACCTAATACGATAGTTCCTGCTTCTGCTTTCTTACCACCTTCTTCTTTTTCTACACGTTCGTTCTCTTCTATAAGCTCTATGTTTTCTACAATTTCTCCTGGAGAGAATGTTGTATCTCCTGCATCTTTAATCTTTTTACGTGAGAACATCTGACGAATGATTATTTCAATATGCTTTCTTGAGATTGAAGCACTCTGTAGGTCATAAACTTTATTGATTTCATCTACAATATATTCTTCTGCCATTTCCTTTCCTCCGAATTTTACTATTTCGTTGATATCAGCAGAGCCATCTGTTAGTAGCTCTCCTTTCTTTACATGTGAACCAATTTTGACTAATGGCTGACGACGGAATGCAACTACATACTCCATCTCATTCTTCTTACCATCTGCTTTAGAGTCTGAAAGAATCTTTACCATCTTTTCTTTTCCATTATCTGTGATGTCTATAACTTCACCTTCTGTCTGAGAAATGATAGCTGGATTCTTCGGAATGCGTCTTTCAAAAATTTCTTCAACACGAGGAAGACCTGTAGTGATGTCAACTGTTGCGACTCCACCAGCATGGAAAGTACGAAGAGTAAGCTGAGTTCCAGGTTCACCGATAGCCTGAGCTGCGATGATACCTACTGCTTGTCCTAGTTCAACCATACAGTTACGTCCTAGATCTAGACCGTAACATACACGACAGATACCGTGAGTCGTCTCACATGAAAGTGGAGTACGAACTAGGGCTTCTTTAATTCCCATCTTCTCCATTGCACGCGCATCTTCTTTCATGATAAGTGAACCTTTCTTGAAGACAACTGTACCTTCACTATTCTTTATATCAGCAAGTAAGACACGTCCATGAATATATTTTGCAAATACATTTTCAACTGCAACTATCTTCTTTCCGTTCTTTGTACCACAATCTTCTTCTGTAACTACGACATCCTGAGCAACGTCAACTAAACGACGTGTTAAATATCCAGCTTTAGCAGTATTTAGGGCCGTGTCGGCTGCACCTTTACGAGAACCGTGAGTAGTAATGAAGTATTCAAGTGGTGAAAGACCTTCAATGTATGATGGAATAATTGGGAAGTCGAGAGTCGCACCTGAAGTATTAACAATCAAACCTTTCATTCCACACATCTGTATTAGAGATCCCATACTTCCACGAGCTCCAGATGTTATAAGGTCATAAGTTGAACCCTTTGGATCAAGTGTTGCTGGAATTATCTTCTCGATTTCTTTTTTAGCATGTTCCCAGATTTCTATAACTTTCTGATATTGTTCATCTTCTGAAAGAAGTCCATCTGCAAACTGACCACGAACTACTTCCTCTTCTTTTCTAAATTTTGCAACTATATCCTTTTTACCTTCTGGAACTTTAAGATTGTCTATACCCCAAGTAACACCAGAGTATGTAGCATATTGATAACCAAAATCTTTAATTTTATCTAAGAATTTTGGAGTAGCATCTATACCATAGTGAACGATAAGTTCATCTACTAGTAGAGACATGCGTTTGATGGTTATCTCTTCGTTCAAGTAAGGGAAATCATCTGGAAAAATAGTATTGAAGAATAGTCTTCCTACTGTAGTTTCAAATGGCTTACTTTCAAATCTAGAATATCTCTGCTTGTCTGTACCTAGAACTTTAATCTTTGCGCGGAAAGTAATTACACCTAAATCAAAAGCAGTAATAGCTTGGTTTGGACTAGCAAATGCCATACCTTCACCTTTCTCTCCTTCAACTCCTTTTGTCATCCAGTAACAACCAAGTACGATATCCATTTTTGGCATAACGATTGGAGAACCATCCTGAGGCTTAAGTAAGTTTTTATTTGAAGCCATGTATTCACGAGCTTCCATTTGAGCCATTTCTCCAAGTGGAACATAGACAGCCATTTGGTCACCGTCGAAGTCAGCGTTGAACCCTGCACAGACAAGTGGGTGAACTTGAATAGCGTGACCTTCAATAAGAATAGGATTGAAAGCTTGTATACCTAGTCTATGAAGTGTAGGGGCACGGTTTAGTAATACATACTTTCCTCTGATTACTTCTTCAAGAATTGCCCAAACTTCAGGAACACCTTCTTCTATAAGACGGTTTGCACCACGAATATTGAAAGCAAGTTCTGTCTCAAGGATTTTAGATATAACGAATGGACGGAAAAGTTCAAGAGCCATATGCTTTGGAAGACCACATTGATTGAGCTTCAACTGAGGACCAACGACGATAACTGAACGTCCTGAATAGTCTACACGCTTACCTAGAAGATTCTGACGGAACAAACCTTGCTTTGATTTTAGATTATCTGACAAAGATTTAAGAGCACGTTTCTGAGAAGCTGAAACAGCCTGTGAATCATTCTGCTTTGCTATTGAGTTATCTATAAGAGCATCTACTGCTTCTTGTAAAATTCTTTTTTCATTTCTCAAGATAACATCTGGAGCACCAATCTCTTTAAGTTTCTTTAGACGATTATTTCTGTTTATAACGCGACGATAAAGGTCGTTTAAGTCTGAGGTTGCATGGCGTCCTCCATCTAGAGCTACCATAGGGCGAAGAGCTGGAGGAATAACTGGAATGACTGTCAAGAACATCCATTCTGGTCTAATTCCTGAATGAAGCATTGAGCGAATAAGAGACATTCTCTTTTCTAATTTCTCTTTATCTATACTTGAAGCTTTTGGAAGCATAGCTAAAGTTTCAGCTTTTATTTTCTCTAAGTCCAAATTCTTAAATATCGTAAAGATAGCTTCAGCTCCAATACTAGCTTCAAAACAACTTCCGTATTTAAGTCCAAAGTGATGATATGCTATTTCATTTAGAACCTTACCTGTAACTATCTCTGAAATTTCACGCTTTGTATTTAAAAGAAGTTCCTTAAGCTTTTCTTTTTCTTCTTCATTATTTGCACTTTTAATTTTTGATTTAAATTCACTTTCAAGATTCTTTGTAATAGTTTCTTTTTCTTCTGCAGAAACATTTATAATGATGTAACCTGCGAAATAAATAACCTTTTCTAGATCTGAAACTGAAATATTTAAGAGTGTAGACATGCGACTTGGCACTCCACGTAGGAACCAGATATGAGAAACGGGAGATGCAAGTTCAATATGACCCATACGGTCACGACGAACTATAGAGCGAGTAACTTCAACTCCACATTTTTCACAAATTATATCCTTATAACGAATTCTTCTGTATTTTCCACAGTAACATTCGTAATCTTTTTCTGGTCCAAATATTCTTTCATCAAAAAGACCTGAACGTTCTGAACGGCCTGTACGATAGTTTATTGTTTCTGGTTTTGTAACTTCACCATAAGACCATTCTTTTATACGATCAGGAGAAGCTAGCTTTAATGTTATTGAGTCGAAATCTGTTGTATCAATTATTTTCATATATTTTTATTTTTATTATAATAATTTAATTATTTCGACTTTTTTAATTCAACATCTAATGCTAATCCTCGTAGGTAGTTGAGTAACACATTAAATGACGCAGGTACATTTGGTTCACCAATTGGTAATCCTTTAATAATGGCATCAAATGTCTGTGAACGTCCCATAATATCATCTGACTTTATTGTGAGCATTTCTCGTAGTGAGTAAGCAGCACCATGACCTTCCAAAGCCCAGACCTCCATTTCTCCAAATCTCTGTCCACCACCTTGAGCTTTACCTCCCAATGGCTGTTGAGTGATAAGTGAGTACGGTCCGATAGAACGCATATGAAGTTTGTCTTCCACCATGTGGTGAAGTTTCAACATATACATATATCCGATAGCAATATCTTGTTCAAAGGCATCTCCTGTACGTCCATCATACAAAGTTACTTTTCCACTTTCTGGCATTCCTGCTTTTACAAGCTCTGCTTTTATTTCTGAAACAGTAGCAGAAGAAAATGGAGGAACGATAGCTTGGTATCCAAGTGTGTGGGCTGCATAACCGAGATGCATTTCAAGAATCTGACCCAAGTTCATACGAGATGGAACTCCAAGTGGAGTAAGAATGATATCGACAGGTGTACCGTCGGCCATAAATGGCATTTCTTCTTCAGGTAATATAACTGAGATAACTCCTTTGTTTCCATGACGTCCTGAAAGTTTGTCACCAACTGATATATTTCTTATCTGTGCGATTTCAACAACGATTCTCTTTATGATTCCAGACTCAAGATTGTGTCCTTGGTCACGAGAAAAGATTTTAACACCAGTAACTCTTCCCTTCTTTCCATGTTCTAAACGAAGTGAAGTATCTTTAACATCACGAGCTTTTTCAGTAAAGATAGAACGAAGTAATCTCTCTTCTGGAGTAAGTTCTGTCTCACCTTTTGGAGTAATTTTACCGACAAGGATATCATTTTCAACAACTTCAGCTCCGACAACAATGATGCCATCTTCGTCTAAATCTTTTAATTTATTTTCACCTACGTTTGGAATATCACGAGTAGTTATTTCTGGACCTAGCTTTGTATCACGAACATTACAGACGAATTCTGTAACATAGATACTTGTAAATTTACTTTCTTTAACTAATTTTTCTGAAAGAATAATAGCATCTTCGTAGTTTGCTCCACCCCATGACATGAAAGCGATAAGAGCATTTTGACCAATAGCAATCTGTCCATGATCTGTAGTGCTTGTATCAGCTAGCACATGACCTTTCTTAACTTTGTCGCCAAGAGAGACAGATGGACGCTGATGGAATATTGAGAAGTTATTTGTACGTGAAAATGTTATTAAAGGATAAGTATGATCTTTACCTTTTTCATCTTTGACAGTAATCTTTTTAGCATCTACATAAGATATTACTCCTTCAACTTCAGAAACGATCAAACGTCCTGAATCACGACTTGCAAGTTCTTCTATACCAGTAGAAACTAATGGGATTTCAGGAATTATACAAGGAAGAGCCTGCTTCTGCATGTTACTTCCCATGAGTGTTCTGTGAGCATCATCATGTTCTAGAAATGGAATCATCGAAGTAGCGACAGAGAAAGCTTGGTTGGTAGCGACATCAATAAAGTCAATTTCTTCTTTTGCTATCAAGCCTGGCTTTGTCTTCAAACGAGCCTCGACTTTGTCTTCTAAAATATTTCCTTTCTCATCATAGTCAACACCAGCATGAGCGATGTTATACTTTTCTTCTTCAAGAGCATTTAAATAAACTACTTCCGAAGTAATCTTTCCATTCTTTACTTTTATGTAAGGAGTTTCAATAATACCAAATTCATTTATCTTTGCATATGTAGATAAGTGTAAAATAAGACCAATGTTTGGACCTTCTGGTGTATGAATAGGACAGACTCTTCCGTAGTGTGAAGTATGCACATCACGAACTTCAAGACCTGCTCTTTCGCGGGTTAGTCCTCCTGGACCAAGAGCTGAAAGAATACGTAGATGTTCTACTTCGGCCATAACATTTTCTTGGTTCATAAACTGAGAAAGCTGGTTGGCAGTAAAGAACTCCTTGATACGAGCTTGAAGAGGGCGTTGATTGATTATCTGTATAGGCATTGTAGTTCCTACGTCGATAGTAGACATACGATCTTGAACATTTCTCTTTATCTGAGCCATACCCATACGGATCTTTTGCTGGAACATTTCTCCGACATATCTGACACGACGTTGACCTAGGTGATCGATATCGTCTCCTTTTGCGTGAACATCTGCATTCAAATCGATAATATTCTTAACTATTGTTACAACATCATCAGATGAGATAGTACGGCGTTCCATTTCTTTTTCATCCATACTTTTCTCGAAACGCTTATTAAAACGGAAACGTCCTACGGGAGAAAGGTCATAACGCTCAGAAGAAAGAAGGATATTCATAAACTCTTTAGCATTTTCTGAAGTTGCTAGATCTCCATCACGAAGACGCTTATATATCTCTATGTAAGATTCAGAAAGAGTTTTAGCTGGATCTTTTTCGATACAAGTCTTTATTATTTTAAGTAATTCTTCATTATCTCCAAATGCTTTAAGCATTGCCTCGTCTGTAGTGAGCCCTAAAACACGAAGTAATGAAGCTACTGAGAATTTTCTTTTCTTATCTATACGGACATACACAGCTCCATCAGTATCTGATTCTATCTCTATCCAAACACCTCGTGCTGGAATTATTTTAGCTCCGAAAAATCTTTTACCTTTTGCTTCAGCTTCTGTAAAGAAAACTCCGAACGAACGAGTAAGCTGTGCAACAATAACACGCTCAACTCCATTTATGATAAATGTACCATGCTTGGTCATAAGTGGCACATCAGCCATAAATATTTCTTGCTCTTTAGAAGTTCCAATACTCTTGTTCAAAAGACGGACACGAGCTTTGAGTGGTCCTTCATAAGTCAACTTATTTATTTTTGAATACTCTTCATCAAACTTAGGTTCACCAAGTGAAAATGAAGTGAAATCAAGTTGAAACTTTTTTTCAGAATAATCATTTATAGGTGAAAATTCTTTGAAAACTTCTTTGATTCCTTTTTCTACTAACCAATTGAAAGAATTCAATTGATCTTCAATCAAATTTGGAAACGGAACCAATGGCTTCTTATAACGGGAAAAATACTTCTTTACTACGGCTGTTTTATTCATATGATTTTTGAATGAAATTACCAGGTTTTGAATTTGGTAATTCACATGTCACGCAATCATCCTTTAAAGCGCGACCTTAATAATAATTTATTTTTTATAATTAATGAAATTACTCTAGGCATAAAGCTTAGGATTATTTCATTAATTACAAAATCAAAAAAGGCACTAAGGTGACCAAACCTTATTGCTGTTTTACTTATAATTACTGGCAATGATATTTTTTAACACAATATTATGCTAAAACCTTAATAAACGAGGATTGATTTGCCATGACTCAATCTATTCAATCTGGGCCTTATCGTATATCATTTATATATAAAAGTCAAGTATTTAAAACAATAATAGCCGTGAATTTTTCAATTCACGGCTATATAAAATTTTACCTTTAAAAAAGTCTACTCATCATCACCATACTTGCGGTAAGCAAGTACAAACTCATCGTGTTCAAGACGGCTATTTCTAGCAAACCAGGTGTAGATATAAGCACCATCATGTTCTTTCACCAAACAAGGGACAAAATGTCCAAACTCTGATTCAAACCGTAGATGATGCAATTCATCAAATCCTAAAATCCAAGTTTCAGGCTTTAAGAAATCAAATACGGAGTCCATTATCTCTAATAGCACAAGCCCGGTAACGTTTGTCATAAACAATCCGTTATCTTTTAAAGTATTTACGCAATCACTAAAATGAGGATGCGACTTGCCTGAACCTTTAAAGATAGAGATAGAATCATTCTTGCTTGGGAAAAATGATGGTGTCATTTGACCTACATCCTGCCCCCATTTTTCAATTGCTAATTTTTGAATTTCTTCATAAGAAAAATCAAAATCAAGCTTTTGTTTGTGAACATTTTTGAAATTTACATTTTTTCTTTTCATACTAAAGACCCTCCTTCTTGGCCTATCTTTTTTTAAAATATTTTGAATTTGTACTATTAAAACAAATATTATGTCAGATGTCAATATAATTTAAAATATACCTTATATTATATAAGGTATATTTTAAATTATTATCTATTCTTTTTCCATTCCTCTATCTTTTTGTGATCTCCAGAAAGTAAAACAGCTGGGACTTTGTATTTTTTCTTGTTGTAGACTAGTACCTCTGGTCGAGTATATATCTCACTTGTTGAAACTCTTTCTTCTTCACGAGAGCCAAAATTACCTAAAACTCCATCCACCTGACGAGAAATACAATCTATCAAAACCATAGCTGGAATCTCCCCTCCTGTGAGAACATAATCCCCGGTAGAATATTTAGTAGTTTTTAAAATCTTATCAACTCGAGCATCAATACCTTCATATCGTCCACAAATCAAAATCACATCTGTATATTTCTTAGAAATTTTTTTTGCAATCTCTGTAGTAAATTTTTCTGCTGATGGAATAAAGTTAATTGTGAGTATCTTCACATTCTTTTTCTTTGATATTTTTTTAGAGACAGATTCTACTGCTTTGATTATCGGTTCAGCCATCATAACCATCCCTGGACCTCCTGCATAAGGACGTTCATCTACTTGAGCTGAAATATTCCCATCAGGCCAGACTTTTCTATACTTGCCAGTCACAAATTTACGAGGATTTACAAAAGAAACAGAAATCTTTTTTTCTTTTATAGCCCGCCCTAAAATAGACTCTCCTAGATAAGAATCAAACATTTCAGGAAAAAGTGTAATTACATGGAATTTCATAAAATTACTATACCATGAATTTCATAAAACAAACAAAAGGCCCCAGATGCGAGGCGCGGTCGAGGATGCGAGGGAGATGTAGTAATTCTACATTGACCGAGCACCCGGAGACCTGCAACAAAGCAGATGGGGTCATTTTGTTTGTTTTATTTTATATTCCCTTAAGGTCTTCTAACGCTGCATCAACTGACTTTGAAGCTTCACTTGCAGTCATAGCCGGAGCTTGCTGTGCTTGTACTGGAGCTTCTGCTCTTTCAGTATGTTCAGTCACAATTCTTCCTCCTTCTGGTTCATTAATCTTCAAGTTTACACGAGCATTATTCTTCATGCCGATAACACGTAATAGTGTACGGATAGCCTTTGCTGTATTTCCCTGACGACCAATAATCTTACCCATATCTGCACTGTTTACAGTCATTGTAATAAGTACACCCATTTCGTCTACAGTTCGATCAATCTTAACATCGTTTGGATTGTCTACTAAAGCCTTAACAATATATTCTAGAAATGCTTTATCGTCTGCCATCATATAATAGTATAGTAATTAATCTTAATTTGATAAGCAGTGTATCGACTACTCCTGCTCTATATAATATACCACATTGTGTATTTTTCTTGCAACAAAAATCCCCCGATTCCTCGGAGGATTTTTATTATGCTTTTTTAAGTTCTTTTCTTGCTTTAGTTGGAGACTTTTTCGATAGAACATTCTTCATCTTCCCAGGAACTAATTTTTGTTTAACCAAAAAATTGTGTACTGTGTCAGATGTCTGAGCTCCGTTACTCATCCAATAAGCTATACGATCAGCTTTAAATATAACTTCACCTTTCTTTAGATTGTATGAACCTAGAATTTCCTTAAATTTACCACTCTTAGCAGAATTTTTAGAGTCTGTTAAAAGTACGCGAAAAGCTGGATCATTCTTACGCCCTATTCTTTGTAATCTTATCTTTAACATATGTAAAAGTATCCTACCATAAAGATACAAACAGAGCAAGCCCATATTAAAAATTTATGCTATACTGGCCTTGTGAAAAATATTAAAAAACAATCAGAAAATAAAAGAAATAGTAACCAATATATAGAGGGAATAATAACAATATCTCATAAGGGTATGGGCAGTGTTCGAATAAAAGGAACTGACGATATTATAGAAATTGATCATAGTTTTCTTCATACAGCATGTCATCAAGATACCGTGAAAATAATGCTTCATCCTAAAAGATCGGGCTTTGTACAGACTGGCGAAGTTTCTGAAATATTACGTCGTTCAAAAAAAGGATACTCTGGAGTTTTAGAAAAAGAAAATGATACTTACTTCTTAGTTCCGAGTGATCTTCGTATGTATGCTGATATTGTAATACCTCAAAATAAATTAGAGGGAGCAAAAATTGGACAAAAAGTCTTTGTAGTTATCACAGAATGGAAAGATGCAAAAAAAGCCCCAATAGGAAAAGTTGAAAAAGTATTAGGTATGCCGATGGAGCACAATGCAGAGATGGAAGCCATAGCTCTTGAGAAAGGATTTTCAGCTCTCTTCCCTATTGATGTAGAAAAAGAAGCAAAAGTAATAGCAAAAAAAGGAATTACAGAAATAGATTTTAAAAATCGTCGTGACATGAGAGCAGATACAACTTTTACCATTGACCCTATAGATGCAAAAGATTTTGACGATGCTATTTCATTTAAAAAGCTTTTAAATGGACATTACGAAGTTGGTATACATATAGCCGACGTATCACATTATGTAAGAGCAAATTCTATCTTAGACAAAGAAGCTCAAAGCAGAGGAACTTCTGTTTACTTAGTTGATAGAACGATACCAATGCTTCCAGAAGAGTTATCTAATGGATTATGTAGTCTGAACGAAAAAGTTGATAGACTAACCTTTTCAGCAGTATTTGAAATAGACCAAAACGGTAAAACTTACAATGAATGGTTTGGAGAGACAGTGATACACTCTGACAAAAGATTTACATATGAAAATGCTCAAAAAATCATCGATGATAAGAAAGGTATATTCTACTGGGAACTTTCAACACTAAATTCTATAGCTAAAAAACTACTAAAAAAAAGATTTGATGAAGGAGCTATAATGCTCGAACAAGATGAAGTTAAATTTAAATTAGATGAAAACGGAGTACCGATATCTGTATATACAAAAGCACGTGGTGACTCCAACAAACTCGTAGAAGAATTTATGCTTTTAGCAAATCGACGAGTTGCTGAATATATGTCGAAAAAGAAAAAAGGAGTACAAGGAGTTTTCTTATATAGAATTCACGATCTACCAAATAAAGATAAAATGCAAGACTTGGCAACATTCTTAAAAAGACTTGGGTACCATCTAAAACTTAAAGATGGAATAATTCCTTCTGAAGAAATAAATGCTCTTATAGGAAAGCTTGAACATAACCCCCTTCGAGATACAGTCCACACTGCAATAATAAGAACAATGGCTAAGGCTATATATTCAACAAAGAACATAGGACACTACGGACTTGGTTTTAAATTTTATACTCATTTCACTTCACCGATTAGAAGATATCCAGATGTTATAGTACATAGACTATTAAAAGAATTTCTAGCAGATAAAGCTATACCAAAAGAAAAGTGGTATGAGTATGAACATATGAGTCAGGAAGCTTCAAGTCAAGAAAAGGAAGCAGCTGAGGCAGAACGAGCTTCTATAAAATATAAACAAGTAGAATATATGTCTAAACGTGTGGGACAAAGCTATGACGGTATCATAACAGGAGTGACAGAATGGGGTCTATACATAGAAGAAAAAGAAACTAAATGTGAAGGAATGGTACGCATGAGAGATATGAAAAGTGATTATTATATTTTTGATAAAAAATTTATGAGTATCAAGGGCCAAAAAACTCACAAAAGATATACACTTGGAGATAAATTAAAATTTAAAGTTAAAGGAGTAGATATGAATAAAAAAACTATTGATTACGCATTAATATAGAAACATTATGAAAAAAAGAAAATTATTTATATTAATATTTATTTTTATTATTGTGATGGGAATCACTTATGCTTTCATATACAGAAAAATAGAATATTCTAAAATTCCAGAAACACAACAAGTATTACCAACTGATAATACCAAGGTAAAACCTGAAATAAATACTGAGGTCAAATCAGTAAAAGAAATAACCTCAGATACTAAAAAATTGGAAAATAATAATTCTCCAAAATACAAAATTATAAACAGAAGTGTTATCGTTCCTGAAGAAAAAACAGATAATAAAAAAGTTGTTCTTTTAACAGTAGATGATGGGCCAAGTTCTCAAGCCTTAAATATGATAGATGTATTTAAAAAACATAATGCAAAAGCTATATTTTTCATAAATGGTATACATGATGGAGCTCATAAAGGTGTCATAGAGAAAATAAAAGAAGAAGGATTCGCTGTAGGAAATCATACATGGGATCATCTTGACCTTAAAAAAGAAAAAGATACAAAAATAATAAATAAAGAAATAGATACAAATACAAATCTTATAAATAAAATAACTGGTGAAAATCCTAAATTCTTTCGCCCTCCTTATGGAGACACCAGTCCTTATGTTATAAAATACGTCAAAGAACATGGAATGATTGAAATGAATTGGTCAGGAGCAGCAAAAGATTGGGAAAAATCCGCAAGAAAAAAGGATGTATTTATAAGTAATGTTATGAACTACATTGGACCTGGCACAATAATCCTAATGCATGAACATCCATGGTCTTTAGCAAACCTAGACGCACTACTTACTGATCTAGAATCGAAAGGATATTCTTTTGTAGATCCAAAAGATATTGTCGAATAAAATACTATATAAAAAATGAGGAGATCAACTCCTCATTTTTTATATTTTATTTTGCATAAGCACTAGCATCTTCTAGGCGAATAGACAGAAGCTTTGATGACCCCTCCGCACTCATAGTGACCCCATAAAGTACTTGTGCTCGAGACATAGTCTCACGATTGTGTGTTACTACTATAAGCTGAGAATACTTAGATAAATTTTCAAGCATATTCCCATACTTACGAGAATTGGCTTCATCTAAGGCTGCATCAGTCTCATCGAGAACTAGAAATGGTGGTGGATTTACTTGTGAGACTGCAAATAAAAGTGCAATAGAAGTGAGAGATCTTTCTCCACCTGAAAGCATGTGTAAATCTTTTACTTTCTTCTGAGGTAAAGTTACATTTATCTCTATCCCCCTTTCAAACCCTAGATCACTATTCTCTTCTTCCTCTTCTTCACTTTCACTATCTTCTTCGGATATTTTTTCGTCATTTTTCTTTAGCTTTTTATGTTCCATTGTTATAGAAAGAAAAGCTCCTCCACCACCAAACATAAGAGAGAAAAATTCCTGAAATTGTTTATTTATTTTTTCTACACCAGTTTTAAATTCTTTATCTAAGGTCTCTTTTAATTCTTGTATTAATAAACGAAGTGACTCTACACTTTTATTTAGATCATCTAATTCTCGAGCCAAAAATACATCGCGCTCTGCTGTTTCATCATATTCTTTCATTATTTCGCCTGCATTACCACTACCAGAATCTTCGAGTTTAATCTTTATACGCTCAATCTTTCTTCTTATTTCTTCTTGTGTACTACGGATTATTTCTCCCTCAACTTTTGTTTGAGCATAAGAAATAACTTCTCTACCTATAAGTACTCCCCCTTCTGCAATTTCCATTTCAAAAGAAGTTTTAATTGAAGCCAATTTCTCTTCTTGAAAAGTCAAAGAATGAATAGATGAAGTAATCTGATTCCTATCAGAAAGAAGTTGATAAAGAATGCGTTCATTATCTCTTAGAATTGACCTAGATTCATTCTCCTTTTCTTTAAGATTATTTATATCTTCTATAATAGATTTTTCAGCATCTTTTATTTGATTGACTTGAGAAATAATATCCTCTTTTGTTTTACGCATTTCTATATATTCAATATTCTCTTCAAGGATCGGCATCTCGATTTTTTCCGATGAAGGATTATGCAGGAATTCACTTAATTTTGATTTAATATTTCGAAGAACATCCTTAATTTCTAAAAGATTTTCAAAATTAATAGCCTCATCTATTTTATTCTCTAAGTCGGAAACTAAAGATTTCCAGTCTGACTCTTTTATTATACGTTCTTTTACTTCTGGTATTTTCGCAAATTGTTTTTCTATTCCCTCAATAATACCTTCTATTCTTCCTAGTGAACGAGCTACCTCATCTTTCTTATTTCTCAAAGAATAAAGCTCTGATTCTTTTTCTTTTATTAATTTTCCGTTTTCACTTTCAACATAATCAGTATTTTTTATCTTTTCTAATTCTCCTATTTTTTCATCTAAAACTAAAGCTTTTTTATCTAGTTCTTGTCTTAAATTTACTAATCTTTCCCCCTCAGCTGTTATATACGTATATTCAGACGAAAAATATGTCTTATACAAATCACGAAGATCTTCACGCATCTCACGAGCCTTTTCTACCTTCTCGACTTGTTTTTTTAAAAAATTTAAATGTGGAGCAATTTCACGACGAAGTGCCTGAACCTCTTTCATATTCAAAATAGTTTTATCAAGTTTTCTTTCAGATTCTTTTATTCTAAATTGATATATCTTAAGACCCAAAGCATCCTCAATCATACTACGACGATCCTTGTTGGATGCATTTAAAACTCTATCAGCCTCTCCTTGAGAAATGATATGGTGTCCAGATGATCCAATATTCACAGATGCTAACAAGTCGATAATATCTTTAAGTCTAACTTCTGTATTATTTATAGTATAACGATTAGCCCCATCAGCAAAGACTTCGCGACCGATAGTCACTTCATCATAATCAAGAGATAAGCCAACTCCACTGTTAGTAAAAGAAAAAATCTTATTACTATTATCGAAAGTGATATTAACTCCAGCTCTATTGGAAGAGGGAATAGTTTTTGACCCCTTGAATATAAGATCAATACCGCCCTTACCTCGGAGAGATTTCATAGATTGCTCACCTAGAACAAAACGAATAGATTCTACAATATTTGACTTACCAGAACCATTAGGACCAACAACACAAGTAATTGGTGTAGAAAAGGATAAAGAGCTTTTTCTACCAAACGATTTAAAACCAAATAATTCAATAGATTTTAGTGTCATCTTAGTCTAACCACTCTTTAACTTCTAATGCTTTTCTTGCAGCAGCTTGTTCGGCTTCTTGTTTTGAGTGACCCTTACCTTCCGCTATATGATCTGTTCCAAAAAAGATAGCAACAGTAAAATGTTTATCGTGATCAGGACCAACTTCACTTACAACTTTATAAGAAGGAGTAATATTTAAATATTCTTGTGATTTCTCTTGAACTAAACTTTTTGAGTCTCTCCACAATTTCTGTGCGACAATATCATCTATCTTACCGAATAAAGTTGTAGCTATAAAATCACAAACAATATCATAACCCTGATCAAGATAGACAGCTCCAACATATGCTTCGTATGTATTTGCCAATATATAACTGCGAGCTTTTCCTATATCTTTCGCTTCTCCTTTAGATAAAAGAAGATAATCATTCATACCCAAAGACAAAGCTACTTCACCTATAATTACAGCATTTACGAGAGCAGACCGATAAGCTGTAAGCTCTCCTTCATCACAATCCTTGTATTTATTATAAAGATAATCAGTAACAACCAATTCTAAAACTGCATCTCCTAAAAATTCCAAACGTTCATTATGAGAAAGTCTACCTCCACTATTTTCATTTATATAAGAACGATGAATAAAAGCCTGTTCAAGAAGCTTTTTTTCTTTAAAAACAATATTAGTCTTCTTTTCAAATAGAGAAAAATCGATCATAAAAAAATTAATTATTCCTTTGTTAAAATTTCTACTGCTTTTGTTAACAAAGGAACCATATTATCATACATTTTCAAATTTGCGACTTCATCCATCCTAAACCATTTGGCATCATCAAGTCCACCACAATCTTTTTCAAGAACTAAATCTTGAAAATCTGTTTCGCCCAAGAAAAATACAACTTGTTTGCGAATTTTTCCATTTTCTGGATGAGTTGCTATATATTCACTTCGTCCTAGAAGTTCTTTTATTTTAATATCAACTCCCATTTCTTCTTTAATCTCTCTTATTGCGCCCTGTTCTTCATTCTCACCATCTTCTATACTACCCTTAGAAAGAGTCCAGTAACCAAATACATCGTGAACAAATGCGAAATATATATTTCCTTCTTTAATAGCATAGACTACAGCTCCTGCTTTCTTCTCAATAGGAAACTTTGCTGGATCTGTCTCAAAATGTTTATGCTTCTTTTTTGTACTTACATCATCCTTACCTGGTTCACCTATTTCTTTATAAACACCACCCAAAACGCCATTTATAAAACGACTAGAATTTTCACCACCAAAACTCTTAGCTAATTCAATAGCTTCATTTATAGCAACCTTTGGAGGAACTTGTTCTCTATCTCCGAAAAGTAATTCATATAATCCTAGACGAAGAATATTTCTATCAACAACTGAAATTTTATCAATAGGCCAATCTGGGGCTGCTTTCTCCATTATCTCATCTATAATAACTTTTTTCTTTATAACACCCAAAAACAGCTCATTCATAAAATGAGAGTCATCGAGTCCAGGCCCAAATTCTTCTATATTTCGTTCAAGCATTTCTTCTGGATCTGTATCTTTCTCAACACCAAAATCCCACTCAAAGAGTGTCTGAAGAACAATTGAACGTGAAAGGTGCCTGTTTGCCATAATAAATTAATTTCAAGGTTCTAATTTCTAGTAATTAGATTAGATAAAGATATCTAAAACCTAGTCACTAGAAACTATAACCTAGTTCTTCTTTTTAGCTTGTTTCTTTTCAGCTTTTTTAACCACATCAACAACCTTTCGGCCACGATAAAAACCACAGTTTTTACAAACTACGTGAGTTTCTTTAGGCTGTTCACAATTAGTACAAACAGCAAAAGTCTTAGCCTTTAAAGCATGATGTGATCTACGATTCCCTGTGTGGGCTCGTGTATGTCTCATTCGTATTACCATAATGATTAGTATACCAATTTTCGTCCAAAAAGCAAATTAACCCCAGAGTCTAAGGACTCCAAGGTTAACTAATTTTTCTTTTCTCAATTATTTTTCTCAGACTATAATAATGCCCTTGAAACAAGTGTTTTTTAATAAAACCTTTTTTCAAAAAAAACGGAGATGCTATTTCTCCAGATTTTTCTGAAAATTCAGCAGATAGTTGAGACATATCCAAATTCTTTTTATAAATATAAAAGTATTTGATATGTATCTCTCCAACTATCTCATTACTTGGCTTAGAAATTTTATCGAAAAAATAAAGATCTTCTTTTTTAATCTTAAGACCTACTTCTTCTTTAAATTCTCTTATAGCTGTAGCTTCAGGAGTTTCCTCTTGTTTTGAAATTTTGATATTTTCTATCTGGTGGAACCTAGATTTATATGGAAGGACTAACAAATATTTATCTTTCGTAACTTCGTCATAATACCAAGCTATAACGAAAGATGAATGCTTACCATCTTTCGAAGTACCACCAGGAAGATGAAAACTATCAAAACCTCCCTTTTCTAATTCACTAAGTTTCGAATAAAATACCTTAGGAATTCTATAAAGATTGATTCTTGACATAATTCTCCACCTCCTATGGAGTTATTTAAGTTTCAATGAAACAATAGAACAAATAAAATAATTTGTCAAATATATTAATGGTTGTTGTTTTTTTGATATATTAATTGTATTATTACATTTATAGAGATTGTTGTGGCTACCAACCATAATCCCCTTGCAGGACCGAAAGGCTAATCTATAAAAACCTATACTAAGTATAAAGTTGGGTGGAACCGCGAATAGACTCGCCCCGACAAAAAGTGAATTTTTCATTTTTTGTCGGGGCGATTTTAATTTTATTAATTAAATTTTTATAAAAATATATGGAAAACAAACTAGAACATATCCGCCATTCTCTTGCTCACTTATTAGGAGCATCTATCTTGGAACTTTACCCTGGATCACACATCACACTAGGGCCAGCAGTAGATAATGGCTTTTATTATGATGTAGATATTAAAGGTAAAATAACAGATTCTGATTTAGAAAAAATAGAGTCCAAAATGAAAGAACTCCTAAAAACATGGACTACTTTCGAGAAAAAAGTTTTGAGTAAAGATGAAGCTTTAGAGATGTTTAAAGGCAATACTTATAAAGAAGAACTTATAAATGGAATAGTAGAAAAAGGAGAAGAAATAACAATATATACGTCTGGAAATTTCACTGATCTTTGTCGTGGAGGACACATTGAAAATATGAAAAATATCAAAGATGGATCTTTCAAGCTTGAACGTATTGCTGGAGCTTATTGGCGTGGAGACGAGAAGAATAAAATGCTTACACGTATCTATGGTCTTGCATTTGAAACAAAAGAAGAACTTAAAACTTATATATTCCAACAGGAAGAAGCCAAGAAGAGAGACCATCGTAAAATAGGACAAGAACTTAAACTTTTTACAATATCTCCTCTTGTAGGATCAGGCCTTCCACTTTTACAACCAAATGGAATGATTATAAGAAAAGAAATAGAAGACTTTCTTTGGAATTTACATAAAAATAAAGGATACAGTAGAGTCTGGACACCTCACATAACAAAAAAAGAATTATATGAGACGTCAGGTCATGCTGCCAAATTTGGAGAAGAACTTTTCCGTGTAAAAGGTGGAGATGAAGAGTTCTTTATGAAGCCAATGAACTGTCCTCACCACATGCAAATTTTCTCTGATAATCAATTCTCTTATCGTGATATGCCTGTGAGATATTTTGAACCTGCAACTGTATATAGATATGAAAAAGCAGGACAACTCTCAGGTTTGACTCGTGTTAGAGCTATTACCCAAGATGATGGTCACTTATTTTGTCGCGTGTCTCAAATAGGACAAGAAGTAAGTACAATAGTATCTATCATCAAAACATTTTACGAAACTATGGGTATGATGAATGGATATAAAGTTAGTCTATCTGTTAGAGGAGATGACCAAAGTAAATATCTTGGAAGTAGTGAAGTTTGGGTGCAAGCTGAAACTACACTTGAAATTGCTGCAAAAGAAAATAAATTAAATTATCAAATAGTAAAAGGTGAAGCCGCTTTTTATGGACCAAAACTCGACTTCATGTTTAAAGATGCTATTGGTCGTGAGTGGCAATTAGCGACCATCCAATGTGATTTTAATTTACCTGAAAGATTCGAATTAAAATTTATAAATGAAAAAGGTGAAGAAGAGAGACCTGTCGTTATACATCGTGCTATTTCAGGATCTCTTGAGAGATTTATGGGTGTTATGATTGAGCATTTTGCTGGAGCATTCCCTGTGTGGCTCTCACCCAACCAAGTAACAATCCTTCCTATCTCAGAACATCAAAAAGAATATGCGAACAATATATATGAAGTATTGAAAGAAGAAGACATAAGAGTAAAACTAGATGATTCTAATGAATCTCTAGGAAAAAGAATTCGAAATGCAAAGATGTCAAAAGTTCCTTATGTAATAGTCGTTGGAGATAAAGAGCGAGACGCTAAAGTTATAACAGTGGAAGGAAGAAAAGAAAAACTTGAAGGAATCACAATAGAAAATTTTTTAGAGAGGCTTCAAAAAGAAATTAAAGAAAGAGTACTAAATTAGTTTTTAGTAAAAATGTGTAGACTGTGCCTACGCATTTTTACTAATTACTATTCACTATAACCTAATCTTATATATCTAGATTTGCCATTTTGGCATGAGAAGTAATGAATGATTTACGAGGAGGAACTTCAGAACCCATAAGCATATCAAATACTTTATTAGCTTCTTCTGCATCATTTACTGATACCTGCTTGAGAATACGACGAGCTGGATCCATAGTTGTCTCCCAAAGCTCATCTGAGTTCATTTCTCCGAGACCTTTATAACGCTGAATATGAATTTTGGCAACTCTTTTATTCTTAGCATTTTCTTCTTCTATCTCTTCTTCAGACTCTTCACTACCTCCTTCTTCATTTGCTGATTCTGATAGTAAATCTTCTAATGAAGGAGCATCCTTACCTAGCAATTTATCTCGCTCTTCATCCGTATAAGCATAAAGTATTTCCTTACCTTTTTTAATTTTAAATAGTGGTGGTTGAGCTATGTACACATACCCTGCATCTAGTACTGGGCGGAAATAACGATACATCAAAGTTAAAATAAGAGTACGAATATGAGCTCCATCGACATCGGCATCTGTCGCAAGGATTATCTTATGATAACGCATTTTACTTATATCAAAAGTATCTCCGATAGATGTACCCATAGCTATGACTAGATTCTTAATCTGTTCACTTCCTAGCATACGATCGAGACGAGCTCGCTCAACATTCAAAATCTTTCCGCGAAGAGGAAGTATAGCCTGAGTTTTTCTATCTCGTCCCATTTTAGCAGTACCACCAGCGGAATCTCCCTCCACAATGAAGAGTTCCCCGCTCTCAGCATCCTTGGCCTGACAGTCTGCAAGCTTGCCTGGGAGAGTCATACCTTCAAGTGCACCCTTACGTAAGATAGAATCTTTAGCAGCCTTAGCAGCCTTACGAGCTCTTAAAGCAAGAAGTGATTTACTGATCATAGACTTAGCTTCATCTGGATTCTCTTCTAGGAAAGTAGCGAAGGCTTCACCAAAAACAGTGGCAACAGCACCTTGAGCCTCTGTCGAACCAAGTTTTGCTTTAGTCTGACCTTCGAATTGAATCTCTCTTAGCTTCACTGAAACGACTACAGTAAGACCTTCCAATACATCATCTCCAGTAAAACCACCATCAGCTTCTTTGATTAGATTATTCTTTTTACCATAAGTATTTATAACACGAGTCAATGCTGTTTTAAATCCAGTAATATGAGTTCCGCCTTCTGGGTTATGAATATTGTTAGCAAAAGGAATAATCGTTGAACTAAAGTTATCTATGTATTGTAAAGCAACTTCTACTCCTACATCATCGAGTTCTCTTTCCACATAAAAGACACTAGGGTGTATAGGCTTCTCCGCCTTATTATAAAACTTAACCAAAGAAACAAGCCCTCCTTCAAAGTAAAATGTAGTAGAAGGAACTTCCAGTTCTAATTCTTTAAACCAAAAAGTATTTTCATAATCATTACTTTTTCCTTTACCTCCAGTTATCGGATCCCATTCTCTGGCATCAACTATATCAATTCTTAATCCTTTAACTAGATAAGCTTGTTGACGTAAGTGACCAACTACAGTATCCCAATCAAATCTAACTTGTTTAAAAATTTCTTCATCAGGCCTGAAGGTTATGATAGTTCCGTGATTTTTAGATGTTCCAACTTTCTTAACTGCCGCCTTCTTTTTACCTTGAGAATATTCTTGTACATATTTACCTCCGTCTTTATGAACTTCTGCTTTTGTATAAATAGAAAGAGCATTTACAACAGAAGCACCAACTCCATGAAGACCCCCAGAAACTTTATAACCACTATCATCTCCACCAAATTTTCCACCTGCATGAAGTGTGGTCATAACAGTCTCAAGAGCTGAAACTTTTGTTTTGGAGTGAATATCTACTGGAATACCACGACCATTATCTACAACTCTGACTGAATTATCTGGAAGTAATGTAACTTCAATATGATCACAAAACCCTCCCATTGCTTCATCTCGAGAGTTATCAAAAATTTCCCAAACCAAATGATGAAGTCCATCTATACCAGTAGAACCAATATACATACCAGGTCGGCGTCTGACAGGCTCTAAACCCTCCAAGACAGAAATCTGATCAGCTCCATAATTTTGAACCTTTTTTATTTTTTTTGCTTCTTCTTTAGCCATTTTTGATTTTAGATTAAGATAATAATATAAGATAATAAATTATAAACACCCTCAAAATGGGTGACTTCTGCTCTTCATTATAGCAAAAAAATGTCTTGAATACTAGTATATTCTTAATGAATTTATGCTTATAAATAAAGACTATTTTTTCTATTTATTAAAAAACTAATATCTTTTATTTTTTTAAAAAATACTATAACTTTATATTTTTGAATCTTTATCTACTTGATTATATATATAACTTGATAATTCTTGGATTGCTTTACCTTGGTATACATAATTATTCCCTTTCGTCATTATACATATGATATATGGTTTGTTAGGATAATAAACTATACCGCAATCATGTAGTTGATTTGTATTTTGTTCACCCTCTATCTTTCTTTCGCCAAATTTATGAGCAACTATAATACCTTTTGGTACTCCAGCAACAATGCCATCATTATATTCACTATTAGACAAAATCTCTAAAGCTTTTTCAGACATTTCTCTACTTAAATAAGAAGCATTAAATAAGACTCTAAAAAAACTAGCGACATCCTTAACTCTAATATCTACTTCAGTAGATGTATCTTTAAAAGGAACACCGACTGCTTTAAAAACATTACTCATATTATTTGAGTTTATATTTTGCAAAGTTACTGCGACTGCAGTATTATCTGATTCATCTATCATATTTTTTGCTATATCAAGTAAAGAATATTTATTACCTATTTGAAGAGGATTTTTTGGCTTTATATTTTGAGTTACATTCGAATTTATATCCGAAGGAGAAACCTCTACTGTTTTATTTAGTAAAGAAGGATCATCTTCTGCTTCATGAAGTAATTCTATAAGTATAGGAACTTTAAGTAAGCTAGCAGGAGAAAAAACTTCCTTTTCGTGTACTCCTACCCAGGGGCCATTGTTCAAATCACGAAAATAAAGAGATATATTATCCAGTCCATATTTATCTTTTTCTTCTTGAACTTTTTTAAAAACACTATCAGAAAAAATCACATAATTACTATCCTCATTATTAAATTCACAATCCAGGATTGGATTTGTTAATTTATAAGAATCAGAATTATCGTGCATTATAATATCAGTATCATTTTTTACCGATCGTATAGAAAAGACAATAAATATCAAAACTATAGTGGCTAGTATGAAAAATATATTTGTTATTACAAGAAACTTTCTGTTGACAAAAATATTATTATTACTTTTTTTATCTATCATAAATATAATTATACATAAACTCTTAAAATAAGAAAAATAAAATTTTATCTAACCTGCCAACCCAGAGAAGAAATCTTTAAATTTATTTTCTCCATTATCGGATTTATTTCTTCATCTGTTAAAGTTTTATCGTAAGATTGGAACACTAAACGGTAAGCATAGGAAGTTTTTCCATCCTTACTGAATGAATCAAAAAGATACGGTTCTTTTACCAAGAGTTCTGTGCCCTCCTCTAGTAAAATATTTTTTAATTTATTTTTATCTTCATCAGCTGGCACCCAGACAGCAATATCTCGAGAGATAAATGGATATACAGACCATGGTTTGAAAGGTTTTTGATCCCCGAGACTATGCCTATGAATCTCTAGAGGTAATGTTTTCGTCTGTAAAAACTCTTGCGAAACTTTCTCTACTATAAATTTATCCAAGCTCATCTCTTTAATTTCTTTTTTGTCTCCATATGCAACATGTATCTCTTCTCTATCTTTTAGAAATATCGTTCCAATCTCAAAAATTTTAATTTCTCTGCAATCTAAAAGAGGAAGATTAAATTTATTTAATTCATAAGATTTTCTCATACCATCTGTCAGATTTGTACGCAAAAAACTTTTATCAGAAGCTGAAGCCATCACCTCTACTTCTCCCTTATTTGAAAATGCATAATTCATAACTTCTCGATACTCTAGACCCTTCAAATAGCTCCTAGAATTATTTATATCTGTCCAGATTTTATTTTCTTTTATTTCAAAATCTAGCTTTGGTAAAACAGGGACAACTTTATCGTAGCCATATATGCGTCCTATCTCTTCTACCATGTCGTGTGGGCCACTGATATCGAGTCTGAGATACGGTATTGTTATTTTATAGGTTCCTGCCTCATTTACATATTCATATCCAAAACGATCTAGTATATCGTTAATCGAACCCGAAGGAATTTCAAGTCCTAGCATGTTCTTTAAATACTTTTCAGTAAATATTAATTTACGTATTTCTTCCTTGTTGTCATAGATGTCTATTATTTCACAAATTTCACCACCTGCTACTTCTTGTATAAGGCTAGTGATTCTATCCATTACCACAGGAGCTAGTTCTGTAGGTATCTCATTCTCGAATCTCTTTGCCGAATCAGTAAATATGCCTAATTTCTTAGCTGCCTTACGAGTAGAAAATGGTTCAAAATTAGCAACCTCTATCACGATATTTTTGGTATTATTATTAATCTCTGCCTTCTTGCCACCTTTTACTCCTGCGACAGCCAACGCATCTTTCTCATCTCGTATAGTTAGTATAGTCTCATCGAGAGTCACTTCTTTATCATCGAGTAATATAAATTTTTCGTTATTTTTAGCTTTCTCTATAATGATTTTTGGACTTGCCAACTTATCTAAATCAAAAGCATGAATAGGATTACCTAAATCATACATAACATAGTTTGTAGCATCAACAATATTATTGATTGATTTTTGTCCAATAGAAATCATAGCAGAAGAAAGCCAATATGGAGACGCTTCGACTTTAACTCCTTTCATTACTCGTCCCATATAACGACGACAGTTAGAATTATTAACTTTTATTTCTAATTCTGACCTAGGAAGATTTTTAGAATGTTCTAGAACTATTTCTTCTTTTATTTTAATTCCAAAAATCACAGAAATTTCTTTAGCAATACCAAAATGACAGAGACAATCGTGGGCTCGATCAGGTAAAATTTTTATCTCAAAAACTGTATCATTACCAACTTTCTCAATCTCTTCTACTTCAAAAGAATGAAAAATAATTCCCTGTGCTACTACCTCAGGATCTGGAAGCTTTTCTTTAAAATATTTTTGCAGCCAATTATAAGAAATTTTCATATTTAAAATTGATTAAGTCTAAGATCTCCTTGATAAAGAACTCTAATGTCTGGAATTTTATATTTCATCATCGTCAATCTATCGAGTCCGACACCAAAAGCAAAGCCTTGATATTTTTCACCATCAATCCCGCAATTCTTAAGAACATTTGGGTGAACCATACCGGCACCTAAAAGTTCAAACCATTTGTCGCCTTTCTTCAAATCAATTTCAAAACCAGGTTCAACAAAAGGAAAAAAGCTAGGGCGAAGTCTGACATCTACATTTTCACCCACAAAGAATCTTTTAAAAAATTCAAGCAGTACTCCCTTCATATGAGCGATAGAAATATCTTCACCAATCATCAGGCCTTCTATTTGATAGAATTGCATTTCATGCCCTGAGTCGGTAGATTCATTACGAAAAACTTTTCCAGGTACTGCAATCGCAAACGGAGGATGGCCTCCACTTTTTACTAAATTTTCCATATAACGAATTTGAGTATTTGATGTATGAGTACGCAAAATCATCCCTTCTTTATTTTTAATAAAAAAAGTGTCTTGCATATCACGAGCAGGATGATTGTCAGGAAAATTTAAAGCACCAAAATTATGCCAATCGTCTTCCAATTCAGGACCAAGAGCCACCTCAAAACCAAGATCTCTTAATATAGATACAGCTTCATTTGTGGCTAGTGTAAGTGGATGTAAACTTCCTTTTTGATTCTCTTCATTCATTTTAATTTAAATTTAAATTTCTCTTTTTCTTAATAGACAATTATTCTCTCCTGTATAGACTAAAGTAAATTTATTGTCATATTTATCTTCTAGATGTGTCTTTTTTAAATCACTACGAAAAGCATTTTCAAAGATAGCTTTAAATTCTTCATGTGAGAGTCTAAGCTCTAGATGTTCTAAATAAGCCTTTAAAATATCACTTCCTTCGTCGTATTCTACGTTATAACCATGGATAATTTTTTTAGTCATATTGAGAATATATCACAAAAATGACTTTTTTGGAAACAATTATTTTATAACTTTATTTCCAAATAAACGATTAGCTAGATTGCAATATTCACACTCCATGGAACCTATACCATATAGTTTGAAATTACACTTTCTATCTACAAATGATCCCCCAGATAGTGCCTCGTCATAAGTCTTAATATCTTTTTTAAGTAAATCTATCTGCTCATCTGTCACTCTCGTCTGATACATAGCATTTTTATCTCCTTCCAGAGCTTCTAAAAATAATAATCTTGAGTTGGTTACTTTTATTTCATCATTGTTCCCTTTCAAAAGATATGAATACATAGAAAGCTGTCGCATCAAGTCAGACATTTGGCCTTCTTCATTTATTTTTTCTATTATTCCTTTTGTTTTAACTCCACCAGTTTTAAAGTCAGTGACATATATCTCACCCGATGGCAAATATTCTGTAAGATCTATCTTGCCATACATTAAAAGATTTGGAAAATTTTTCCTATCTACGAAAGAAACAGACCTCTCAGACTTATAATCTTTTCCTAGATTAGAATAATAATTTTTAATCCAATTTGAAACTGCAATATAAGCATCTTTTGAGAGTTTTCTTATATTATTTTCTTCTCTCACTCCTTCTCTATCAAATTCAAAATTAATTCTATCTTTTATTTCTTTTTCATTTGGTAGTTTTTCAGAATTTAAAATATATTCTATAGTAGAGTGAACAACTGTGCCTAAAGATAGATGTATCATCTTTACTTCTGGAAGTCTAAGAAAATTTCTAAAATACCATTTCCAAGAACATTCAAAAAAATTATTTAACATCGATACAGAAACTTTGATACTACTATAATTATCTTTTACTAATTTTTTTATTTCCGTCACAATATCCCCTTCTTTTAAAATATTTTGACTAACATAAACTTCAGGGCCGATAGTAAGTATTTCTTTCTCTGTCTCTTCTGCCGTTTTTTTAATAAAATGAAAATCTTCTAAATCTTTAATTATCGAAGCTAACTCTAATACAGAGCCATTGTAGTTCTCGACAGAGTAAGAAAGTGTACAGAATTCTTTTGCGCGAGTTATGGCTACATAAAGTTCACGCTTTGCCATCTCGATATTTCTTTTACTTATATGTTCTTTTATTTTCTCTGGCAAAGTAAAGCTTCCTCTCCTCTCAGACATCAGAGTCTCTTCGTTCATATGAGCCACCCAGACACATTCATATTCTAAACCCTTAGACTTATGTAGAGTCATGACATTAATTCCAGAGTCTGACCCAAATTTTGCAAGCTCTATATGTGTATTATATGATTCTAATCGGTCTATATATTCTAAGAATGTAGCTAGAGTAGCTTTTTTATTCTTCTCTTCAAAAAGAGTTGCTAAATGTATAAAGCTTCGGACAATCTCGACTCTCGTTAAAAGTTCATCACTAGACTTTGAATTATTTATTAAAAGTTCATTGCCGATACGACTGACTATATTGCTAGGTAATTCACCTTGAGAATTATTTATAAAGCTTTCCAATCTCTTTCCCCATTTAGATATAGGATTTTCCCCAGAGAAAAGCCCATCAGAAGATCCAAAAGAAATTAATTCTTCTATAGTCAATTTATCTGGCTTTGTATTTTTCAAAAAATTATGAGCAGACAGAAATGGTATATCGCTCGTCTTGTCTAGTATTGATTTAGAGATAGAGACTACGTCTGAAGGATTAACAATTATATTTAAAACATTTCTGAAAAAATCTCCCTCTATTACAGAAAACAAAGATAAATTCTTACCGGAAGATACAGGTAGACCCATATCAGAGAGAATCGAGATAGCAGAACGCACATTATAATTCTTGGGAACTAGCAAAGCGCATTCACTCGGATCTACACCTTCTTCTATCTTCTTTTTAAAATATAATCCTGCTCCTATAATTTCATCCCGAGGATACGAATAACCAGAAAGCATTATCTTATGAGTTCCTTTTTTATTACTCTTCAATTTCTCATCTGTTATAGAACTCTTGAGTAAGCTATCAGCAATATCTAGGATAGGTGCTGTTGAACGATAATTCTCTGTAAGAACTATCTTTTTAGCTGTTCCAAAAAAATGCTGGAACTCTGTGAAGTAATCAAGTGAAGCACCAGAAAAGGCATATATAAGCTGACGATCATCCCCCACTACAAAGATATTTGGTTTCTCTTCATTACCCCAGACAGCCTTCAGAAAACTATTCTGAATACCGCTCGAGTCCTGATGCTCATCTACTAATACATACAGATAATTCTCTTTTATATCACTACTGACTTCTTCATAATCTTCAACTAACCTTACTGCATATTCTAAAACATCATCATAGTCTATAAGAGATCTCTCCTTTTTACTCTTCTCATATAATTCATAAAAAGAAACAACTTCCTTAGTCCTATCTAGTTGCTCTATCTTCTTCTCTGCTTCTTTTTTTAATTTACCTTTACTCTCACCACGAGTAGATATATTGTCAGGATCTTCTTTTATCTTTTTTATATCTTCTTCTATATTTGAAAGAAAAACTGGAGCTGTGATACGCTCGCGTTTAAGTATTGATACTAATTGTTTCAAGTCACTGAAATACATCGAGGGGTTCCCTCTCGGAGAGATATATTCCCAATCATTATTATTCAATATTTCATCTACTAGAAAAACTGCTTCATTATCCGTCAATAATTCAGGGATAGATGAAAAGTCTAAAAGCTCATAGTGCTTTTCTATTAAGTTATAAGCAAAACTATGGAAGGTAGAAATCGTCACGTTTCTAGCATCTGACCCAATGTATTCTTCAAGTCTCTTCTTCATAGCAGAAACTCCAGAATTTGTAAAAGTAAGACAGAGTATACTATCGGCTGTTGTATCAGTCTTCTTCAAAATATTGCCTATTCTTAAGGTTAAAATCTGAGTTTTACCTGTACCTGGACCGGCTACAACCATTACTGGACCATCGATAGTCTCGACGGCATCAAGCTGTGCTTTATTTAATTTATTGAAAGCAATATCAAATTCTTTATTACTCATATACTTATTATATCATTTATAAATTTATTATTTGAGGAGTCACGATACTTCCAAACCATTCACGAGAAAACTTATCAAAAACAGCGTTCTCTTTGGTTATCCAAATTTCCACACAACTCTTGTGTTCAAAGAAAGCTTCCCTTTCAGGAAATTCTAAAAAGTACTCCGACAAATATTTCGGTATTAAATCCTCTTGATAAACCCAAGTCTTAATATGAGGAAAAACTTTTTTAAAGTCACCACGAACAATTCCATAATGAGTACAAAGCAAAGCTCCACTTTCTATATCACTGCCAATCATATCTTTAAAATATTTTATGTATGAATATGTATCTCCATCATTTTCTATAAGATAAGCCAACTGGGGTAGAGGTATCTTAATATAATTTTTAACATTTTCACTTAGAAATTTTTCATAAACCTTGGATTCACAAGTCCGAGGAGTAGCAAAGACAACTACTGGTCTTTGTTTATCTATAGATTCGACAGTAGGTCTAACTATACCAAAAAGAATTTTCCCAAAATACTTTTCATCTTTCCATTCACGTAAACGATCATAGATAGTTGAACTAATAGTATTGCAAGCGATAACCACCCCCATACAATTCTTCTCTCCATATAGATAATCCAAGGCACGGGTCGCAATAAGAAAAAGCTCATCAGGAGTTTTACCCCCAAATGGCACATTTTCTTGATCACCAAGAAATATATAGTTGTAATCTGAAAGCTTTTCTTTTAAATGTTTCAAAACCCAAAGCCCTCCTAACCCTGAATCAAAAATTCCAATACTGCCTTTTTTCATATAGATATATTAGCATAGTTTACATCCACACCCATATTTTATTAATAAGCACAATTTGTATTATAAAAAATATACATATAGGTATGGTTAATTATTTAGCCATATAAGCGAGCCAATAATCACGTTTGTATATTCGATTATTAAAAGTAGTGTAACTCGTTTTCTTTTCTAAATTTAAAATTTTGAAATACTTACTGTACATTTTTACAAAGTCCTCTCTTGAAAAAACTCTTTCGGTAAGTCCTATCTCTTTTATAATGTAAGTATCATACTCCCTACCTGGACTTGTCTTTAGTAAATTCTTTACATTTTTATTGCCATCTTTACAAAGTGCTCGAACGAAAAAGTATCCACCTTTTTTCATAACTCTACTAACTTCTTCTAGATAAATTTCTCTTCCTTTTTCATCTAAAGAATTTGAGGAAGTTATGTCTAAGACAATATCTATTGAATTATCTGGTATATCATATTTCTTCCCTATATCTCCTATCCTATAATCAACTTCTACGCCTAAATCTCTAGCGCGAGTTTTGGCTAAATTTAATGCTATTTTTGAAATCTCAATACCTATAATCTTATTTCCTAAATAAGAAAGATAGTTAGCATTCCTCCCAGTACCACAACCAAGATCTAAAACTACCTTATCTTCAACTCTAAATTTCTGTTCTTTTTTAAGAAACTTTAAAAAACGCAAAGTATCAGCTTGAGGATCTTCATTTTTTGTTACCAATAATGGATTCTTGTATTCCCTATCCCAAATATTTCCTTGATGTGCCATATATTTAATTCTAACATAATAATATTTTTATAAAAAAAATAAGAGAATATTCTCTTATTTCTTTATAAAAACTATATTGTTTCTACTATTATTGCGTTTGCAGATATATCTTTCTTGTCTGAAGAAGAGCAAGCTATGATAACGACTCTATCTCCCTTACTTAATATTTTATTCTTTAAACAAAATTCTCTTACATTTTTAAATGCCTCTCTCGTCTCTTTATATTCATCGATCAAAAGAGGTAAACATCCAAAAGAAACATTCAACTGATTAGAAGTAACAACACTTGAAGTCGCTGCTATTATAATTGAAACAGGTTTATGACGAGAAATCATACGAGCAGTGAAACCAGTCTTAGTCAAAGCAATTATAGCCTTTGCGTCTAGATCATGAGCTATTTTTATAGCTGAGCCAGTCACAGAATCTGTGATACTACGCTGTCCTCTTTCGACAGCAGGAATGACTTTTCTTTCTGGATAATTATGTTCTATATCATAAGCTACTTTACTCATCATTTTTACTGCCTCTTCTGGATACATACCTAGAGTTGTCTCTTCAGAAAGCATGATTGCATCTGTGCCATCAAGTATTGCATTGGCTATGTCAGAGACTTCTGCACGTGTAGGGACGGGGCTCTTGATCATAGATTCTAGCATTTGAGTAGCAGTAATTACAAACTTACCTGCATCATTACATTTCTTTATAAGCATTTTTTGGATCATTGGAACTTTCTCAGCTGGTACTTCTATAGCTAAATCACCACGAGCAACCATGAGACCGTCACAAAGAGCAAGTATCTCATCAATATTTTTAACAGCTTGAGGAGTCTCTATTTTTGCGATTATCAAAGCCTTTGATTTTCTTTTATTTAGAATAGTACGAAGGTCAATAACATCTTGTGGAGTTCTAACGAATGAAAAAGCAAAGAAGTCTACATTATTCTTTATACCAAAATCTATATCTTTTATATCTTTCTCTGTAAGAGACTTTATAGATAAATCAGAATCTGGAAGGTTCACCCCACGACGCCCTTTTGTATCACCTCCTACTAAAATTTTACATACAACCTCATCTCCTTTTACACTAATAACTTCAAATTTCTTCTTACCGTCATCTACCATTATTTTATCTCCTTTTTTAACTTCAAGCGGAAATAGAGGATAATTTATAGAGACAATCTTTTCACTACCAATTATTTTCTTTGTTGTAATCGTTATAGTATTTCCAGCCTTGAGTTCTACCCTCTCAGTAGAAAATTCTCCCAAGCGGATCTTTGGTCCTGAGAGGTCTTGCATTATGGCACCTCCTATACCAGTCTCTTTCATAGCTATTTTAAAATTATCAACTTTTTCTTGATGTTCTTTAAAATCTCCATGTGAAAAATTTAAACGCATTACATTGAGTCCTCCTTTAAGGAGTTTTGAAAGCATTTCTACTGATGTAGTCACTGGCCCTATTGTCGCTACTATTTTTGTTTTTTTAATCATTGATTTTGTGAACTATGTCGTGTATACCCTTTAGGCACGACGTAGATTAATTAGCCAATAAAATAAATAGACCATATACTATAAGGCCAAAATTATATGATTATATTATAGCATATAAAATTAAAAATGTTTAGATAAATTAAACTCTAATTTATCTATATATATTAATAAATTTTGAAAATATCACTTAAGGTATCTTCACCTAACACATGAAGTTCTGTTATCGCACGAGTAAGAGCAACATAAAATAAATCCTTTTGCATTCTTTTTCTTTCTTCTATATGTTTTGGAAGGACATCAACATCATTCTTTATATCAAATGATTTTTTATTTATTCCAACAATGAATACTATATCGAACTCTACACCCTGAGATTCAAGCATTGTAAGAACATGTATATTTTTTACATCTTCGAATTCTTTTTTAAAGGGCAGAAGATGTTTTTCATCTTTAGAGATAATTCCTATACTTCCCTTGTCATATTTTTTAATAGATTCAACTATATGCTCTATCTCTTCTTCGCTTGTTTTAATTATTTTCTCTACTACATCAGGTCCTATCTTAACTCCATCAGGTATTTCAACCTTATACCCAAGACCCTCTATAAAAGTAAGAATATTTTTTGTATTTCTATAAACCTTATTTAATCTTATATTCCTATCTGGCACAATAATCTCTCCTGTTTCTTCCCAATTCCTTATAGTTCCTAATTTTACTTGCTGAGCTATGTCTCCTACGTAAACCACAGACTTCAGGTCTTCTATCTGGCAACTTTTGAAAATACGCAATTGTTCAGGTAAATAATTCTGAAATTCATCAACTACCATTAATGAATACGAGGCTAGGGTCTTCTCTATTTTCTTTACAATTTTATCTTTTACAAAAGTTTTGTATTCTCGCTTTGTCTCAAACTTTCCATATTTTTCAAAATAAGATTGGAGAAGTATAACCAGATCAAAACGGTCCAAACTTTTTTCTTTTTTCTGTTTTTCAAATAATTTTAAATTATCTTTTGATATATACGAACTGTATTGTAAATTCAGCACATTTGTAATACTTTTATTCCATTTTGATATCGGTCTTTCTCTTAATGCTCTCAATTTTTGATATTCATATAAGTCCTTTTCCTCTTCACTGTCTCCATATCTCTCTATATATGAATAATCATTCAATCCCAATACTTTAATTCCCCATTCTGCAAAAGTTACTATACTTACGTCATTTATACCAAGACCTGGTAGAAGGGTTCCAAAATATTCCTTAGTTCCCTTATCCTGAACAAAAACGATAATTGATCTCGATGGGTAAAATGAAGATGTATCTGGAGCTTGAGTAAGATATGCAACTCTGTGAAGAGCAAGAGTTGTCTTACCTGATCCTGCTGGGCCTGAAATCACAAGTGGACCCTTGTGATTAGCACGAATAACTTGATCTTGAGCTTTCTCTATTTGCGCAACTATTTCAGGGAGAGCGAATTCACTTTTCTGTCTAGTAAAATGCTCTTGATAAATTAACTCTCTTGGTTTATCTTTTTCCTCTTTAGCAAAAAATATAACCTTGCCGTCTACTATCATGTATTGTTCTTTTTCTTTTATTGTAACTATTTTTGTTGTTCCATCAGGTAGTCTATATGAGGCCTTACCAGGAGACTCAAAACGAATAGAAGCCACAGGTGCAACCCATGAGTAAATAGACTCTTCCGAAAATTGATGTTTAGCAAAAAAATATTCTTTATCTGTTCCGTCTTCATCTACAATTGAACATTTTATAAAATAAGGAGAACTTTCTAAATTTTCCAGTTCAACAATTCTATTTTGAGCATTGGCGACAAGTTGCATTTGGACCATCTGATCCTCTGGTCTCATTCTAGATATATCTTTCAAACTTTTACTAGCTATTAATCTCGTCGGTTCAATCATTTCTTTTATCTTTTGTCGGATAAAATCGACATGTAACTTAAGGCTATTTAATAATTTTTCTTTATATTTTTCCATAATTTTGTATAAAAAAAACCGCTTTGGGCGGTTACATCATGAATTTTGGACCAATTTTATTTGAATAATAATTTAACCTAAACATAAGAATGATAATAACAAGAACTTATAATCTTGGCAAGTGTATAACTTTTTAAATTTATATTTGAATCTTCTTGAAAAAATAACCGCCTAATAGTAAGAAAAATCCTGTAATTATAGATAAAATAGTTATATCTAACCCAATACCATAATGACTAGAATTTATAAGTAAATAACGAAAAGCATCTACACCATAAGAGAGTGGATCAAGCTTTGTAATTATAGACATAACCTTTGGAAGTCCTTCTAATGGGAATAAAGCACCTGAAAGAAAAAATAAAGGCATAATCAAAAAATTCATAATCAATTGAAATCCTTGCATATCATCTAACAAAGAAGCTATCATCGTCCCTAGTGCCGTAAAGAGAAGAGCAACTAAAAACATTACTGGAATAGTAAATAGTACTCCAATAAAACTATATGGATGAAAACCAAAAAGCATAGAAAGTAGCAAAACTATTACTCCTTGCATCGTAGCAACAGTCGCTCCTCCCATAGTTCTACCTATCATTATATTTAAGCGTGACATAGGTGCCACCATCATCTCTTTAAGAAAACCAAACTGTCTATCCCATATTATTTCTATTCCTGTAAAAACTGATGTGAAGATAATACTCATGCCGATAATACCTGGAGCAAGAAAATTTACATAGTTACCTTGACCTGCCTTCTGAAATACAGAACCAAAACCATAACCCATTGCAAGAAGAAATAGTAAAGGCTGAGCTAAAGATCCTAAAATTCGAGATTTAGAACGCAAGTATCTTTTTATTTGTCTTAACCAAAGTATATATATTTTCATAATTTATTTATATTTTATCTCTTCCACATGCGACGATTTGTACGCATATGATCGACGGATGAAGCTGATTCTTCTCTGATAACATTCCCAGTCAAAGAAAGAAAAGCATCTTCTAGCGTCTCTGTATTAGTCTCTTTTTTCAAATCAGAAGATGTTCCAGATGCTATAATTTTACCATGATCAATAACGGCTATTTTATCAGCTATGCGATCAGCCTCCTCCATGTAATGAGTTGTAAAAAATATAGTTGTGCCTTCTTTTTTATTTAAATCTTTCAAATACTCCCACATATGATTCCTCGTTTGTGGATCGAGACCCAAAGTAGGCTCATCAAGAAAAATAATCTTTGGATGATGAAGTAGTCCACGAGCAATTTCTAGTCGTCTTTTCATTCCTCCAGAAAATTCCTTAACAAGACTATTCTTTCGATCCCAAAGCTCAACAAATTGCATTAGACTTTGTATTCTTTCTCTTCTTAGCTTTTTAGGAACATCATATAAAACTCCATGAAATTCCATATTTTCCCAAGCAGTTAATTCATCATCTAGACTTGTATCTTGAAAAACAATACCAAACATTCTTCTTACTAGATCCGGCTCTAATTCTGGATTATGTCCATTTATCCTTATATCTCCAGAAGTTGAAGTTAGTAAAGTTGTCAGTATTTTAATAGTAGTAGACTTCCCTGCTCCATTAGGTCCAAGGAAAGCAAAAATTTCTCCTTTATCTACGGAGAAAGAGATATCGTCTACTGCAATAAAATCACCAAATTTTTTTATTAAATTCTTAACATCAATAATTTTATTTGCATCCATATAATAATTCTGAAGTTCATTATAACTTAAAACACATTAAAAAGTAACTGGCCAACAAAATCCTTCACAATACTTATACGATAAATTATCGTATAATATCTCAAAAAATATATTGCACCAGTATGAGTATATTGACCGTATAATACAGTATACAGATTAAGTCGTTATTCTGTAGTTTATTAATTAATAATAATTTAAAAAAAAATGAATAATAAAAAAAATATTTACACAATAATAGCCTTAACTGTAATAGCTTTGACTGCAGTTACACCTGTTTTTGCAGCAGAAAATAATAAAACAAATAACACTAGAGGTAATAGAATTGGAAATAGAGGTGGTATGATGAGACCAGGTGTCTCTGGAACGGTAACAGCCATAAGTGGAAATATAATCACAATAAATGGCAGACAGGGAAATGGAGCAAATACTACAACTACGGTGTTTACTATAGATGCAACAAATGCAAAAATTACAAAGAGTAATATATCTGGAACCATATCTAATATACTAGTTGGAGATACAATCTCAGCACAAGGAACACTATCTGGCACAAATCTTGTTGCTACGAATATACGTGATGGTATAGGTATGATGAGACCAGGTGTCTCTGGAACGGTAACAGCCATAAATGGAAATATAATCACAATAAATGGCAGACAAGGTTTCGGAACAAGTGCTACATCTACAGTATTTACAATAGATGCAACTAGTGCACAAATTACAAAAAATAATACAGCTGGAACAATAGCTAGTATTATAATTGGAGATACAATCTCAGCACAAGGAACACTATCTGGTACAAATCTTATTGCTACAAATATACGTGATGGTATTGGACGCAATGATAATAATGGAATAAAACCAGCTACTAACCTAAACCCTATTACAGGTAACGGTCAGCCCGTCATAGCAGGAACTGTAACTTCTATTAATGGGAATACTGTAGTAATTACAAATAATAGTAATATAAACTTCACTATAGATGCTACTAATGCAAAAATAGTCCAAGGACCAAATACCATATTAGTTTCTGGAATGACCGTCGGCGATGTAGTAATAGTACAAGGAACAGTAAATGGCAATAGTATAACAGCTACTTCTATTATTGACAGAGTCAAACAAGCAAACACTACCACTACAACAAAAAAAAATAATCAGAGTTTCTTCGGTAAAATAGGATCATTCTTTGGTCATATGTTTGGATTTTAATTATTAGATAATATAAAACACCTTACTTTCTATCGGTAAGGTGTTTTTTGTATATATTAAATAACTTTTAGAGTTCCCCATTGACCATTCTGTCTATGACCTGGCTTCGTGCAATAATATACAAATTCTCCTTGCTTATCTGCAACAAACTCTACAACAGCTTCTTTATTTAAATCTGTAACTGTATAAACCCCATATTCATCAATTTTAAAATCATGATTACCACTTATCTCTGTTATTTTAATTCTAACTCTATCACCCTTATTCACAGTTATATTTTTTAAAGAAAAATTTGGATGATACTGACCATTTATAACATCAGTATAAGAAGTCATACTAAATTCTTTTAAAGGACCATTACTATTTGCAAATCCGATAACATTACCTTGTATACTACTAGGATTGATATTTTTACCAACAGAAACTTTTCTATTTTTACTTATAACTATAGTTGTAATTATCAAAATAATAACAATTATAACTAATGGAACAATCATTTTTTTATTCATAAAATTTTTATTTAACTAATTAATAATATACACAATATACATCCCTAAGATGAATTAAAGATGAAAAAACAAGCTCTTATAAAGAAGCTAAAACCTATATTAAATTTTAGAGTGAAGCGCTTATAGATTCTATAATTCTATTAGAAATTAGTCAACGATACAAAAAGATATTTCCCCATACTCGATAAAGAAAAGGTATAACTTGCAATTACTTGACACAATAATAAATCATGTGTTTATGATATAAACTTGCACCAATTTTTGTTAAAAATCGTATAAACTAGTGTAGAAGTAACGATATATATAAAATAAAGTAAAAATTAATAATATATATATAAAAAAATATGAATAAAATCTATAAAAAAACTTTATGCTTTATAAGTACCTTAGGACTACTTGTAATTATAATAGCAACACCTTTTGGTAGCGCTAGTGCCACCGTTTCTCCTACCCTTTCTATAAGTAACGAAACTAACGGATATACACAAATAACAGTATATGCTGATCCGAATGCCCCAGTTATGTTTTATTATGATAATTTATCTAATAATAATTTGCTGAGTGTCAACAATATAGGATACACAAACTCTAGTGGTTATTTTACGACTTCAATTTCAAGTGCAAGCTATAATATATTACCAAATTCATATATATACGTAATGGTAGACGGTATGACTTCTCAAAATGTTTTATGGTCACCTTACAATTATAATAGTTATACAAATACATATCAAAATAATAGCTACGTAAATACATACCCAAATAATTATAATAATATCTACTATCCAAATACTTACGTAAATCCAATATCTTTAAGCCAAAATAATATCAATTTGTATTCTGGACAAAGTTCATCAATTAATATATATGGAGGTTATAATAGTTACTATGTATATAGTAATTCTAATCCTTATATCGTTTCAGCTAGTGTAAATGGCAGCACCTTAAATTTATATGCAAACAATCCAGGAACAGCTACAATTACAGTCTGCCAAAATAATTTAACTTCTTCTTGTGCAATTATAAATGTATCTGTTATAAATAACATCGTTTACCCACAAACAGTTGTTTACCATAAAAAAGCCCGACATTTTAGATTGCCATTTGGTTTTGGTTTTAATTTCAAATTTATGAATAGATATTAATATAATCCTTCCAGTTAAAAATAAGATCTCTCAAAATGAGAGATCTTATTTTTAACTTTTCAATTTTAATTATGATCTATTGGCAACTCAACAAAGAATACAGAGCCACTATCTAAACCTTTTGACTTAGCATAAATTTTTCCTCCGTGACTTTCTATTATTTTCCTCGATAAATACAAGCGAAGACCCATACCATCTGGATATGCTAGAATAGCCTTCTTACTACGATAAAATCTAGAAAATAATTTCATTTTATCGTAAAAACTTAGACCTATTCCTGTATCTGCAATATAGAAAAGTAATTTATTATTTGATTCTAAAATACAGTCAATCAATATCTTTCCATTTTCTGGTGTATAGATAATAGCATTTTCTACCAATGAATCTATAGCAAAAGTAATCTTCTTTAAATCTAAAGTTAGAAGTGGAATTGTCTGAAAAGATGATATTTTGAACTCAATATTCTTTTTGGTAATATCTTCCCTATATCTTGATATAGATTTCTCGACTATATCTCTAAAAGAAGTTTCTACAAGAAAAAATCCATTATTATTTTTAATATCTTTAATGCCTACAATTAGGTCAACTATTTCTAAAAGTTTGTTTGTGGCATTATTTAAATTTTGAATATACTGTAATCTATCTTCTCTTGAAATATTAATGTCTTCCAATTCTTTGCTTATCCAGTTAATCCTTGTTAGTGGAGTCCTAAAAGTATGATTAATAATAGATGTGAATTCGTATTCTGTATTTCTATTTTTAAAATAGAATCTGACAAAAAAATATAATACGAACAATAGTATAACAACCAACACAATAAGCCAAATATTTATCATAATCATATTATAACGTAAAAATTAAGCAAAAACCAAATATGAGAGCATTAGAAAATACTTAATATTTAATTATTTGAATAATACCAGCATTGTATGTGACCATCAGGTAAAATAGTTTTTTTGTATTCATCGGGTTTATCCAAATTAACATTTATTCTCTTTGCATTTGAAACAAAAACTGGTTCATTCTCTTTTAAATATGATAAGAAACCAACACAGTCAGTCGTATCATTTATATCAGTGTTGCATCCAGAATCACAACCAGCATAAACAACTCTTCTTTTTAATTTAAAATTAGCATATCCCGATAAAAATAGAATAGCTAGAACTATAAGTGTTATAGTAATTCTAGCTAAAAGTTTTTTATGTTTTTTCATTCGAACATTATACTAGAAATTAATCTAATTTACATCTTTTTTCATATTAAACTCATTTTTATATGGCGGGCAGTATGGGTCGCTGTTGGAACAATTATTAATAACATTTCTTAATTATATTCGATAAAAATAGCTTTCATTTAATATAATTCACCAATCATTCAATCCTTTATTTATAGATTCCAGATTCTTTGATTCCATGGGTTGAATATAAGCTGTCATTTTTAATCCATTCATACGAAATACCATATAATGTTTTCCATCACTAAGACGAGCTACATATCCTCGATCGTCCGATAAATCCAACTCCTGTACATAACCAGAATCCGGAGCAATTAATAAATTCTCTAAACTGTAAAAATAGGAATCCAGTGCACCTTGATATCCTTCCTTTTTTTTAGATATAGCTTGAATACCACCCTTTCCATTAAATTTAATTTTATAAATAGAATCACCATTTACCATATAATGAGTTTCTCCATTTATAACATATGGGGAAACTCCTTTTCCGGTTGGAACAATTATGAAGTCATTTTCTCCTTTATTAAGAGTAGTTTCTGATCCCAAATTATTATTCGGATTATTAATATAATAAAGCATATTCATTCCTGTATTAGGCAAAAAAGTTCTTTCAAATTTTACTAAAAATTGTGGGTTCTGTATCTTATTTAATTCAACAATTTTTACACCCAATAATCCAGGAAGACTACTTAATAAATTGGAACCGTTTATATGATATCCTTCCTTTTTTATTTTAATGGAACATGAAGAAAAAAATGGTCGAAAAATGACAATTCCTTTAAAGGTAGAAAAGTTATTTTTTTTAACAACACCACCTATATTAGGACATCCTATATCTTCAACTAAAGCCCCAGAAATGGGTGAATGATCTGCTCTATCCAAGACCAATACAACTCTAATTATACCAGTAAGAACACAAAAAATAATCGCGCAAATAATAATAGCGAGTACTTTAATATTTTTTTTCATAAGTTTATTATACCAAAAGTTCCAAATATCTTACAGGCACCAAAATTAACCATTATTATTTAAGGTTAAAAAAACTGCGGGAAGAGCTGAACCTAAAATGAACGCTACAGATTGGCAAAAACTTGCTACTTAATTATCCAATCATAAATGTATGGAGCAGATTGACAACTTTTACATCCAAGAATAAAATTCAACCGTGCTCTTCCTCGGGCACATACTAGATTTTCTTCTTATAGGAGAACAAACAAAGAATACCATAATGGTATTCTTTGTTTGTTAATCATATCTACACCGTTATCTAATTGATTATCTTTGAGTTATAATATACATATACTTGAGGAGCGTCAGCTCTATCTGTCTATCTGGCCAGGTCTCTGAGCTAGAGACAAAAAAACCACCCCCTGCCATAATTATGGCAGGGGGTGGTGGTGTTAGTGTGTATATTATATATATCTGGACTATAGAGGGTCAAGGAATTATTGTAATTCTTATAAATAAGATTTTTATTAAGAATTTAATTTATTTTTTATTTCTTCAGGTAATTTAACGCCATATTGTTTAATATAATTTAACAAATCAATATCTCCTTTTTCCTTTGCAATATCTATTAATCCATTTAATTTATCAAACTTATGAGGAAACGAATCGTGCTCGCCACTTGGAGAGTATTTTTCATTTTCTTCCATGAGATGTCTAATTTCTGTATTATATTTACCAGCTAACTGAGAAGGACTAAGACCACTTATATTTTCATTAGCGGATGAACCACGACCATCAACTCTAACATTATATTCATAAAGTCTAGTCACATCTTCTTTGGCTGTTTCAATTCTTTTCTCGTAATCTTTGATTTTTGTTTCATTTTCTCTAATATTATAGGAACGATCAAAAGAAGGATCTTTTTGTTTCTCTATTAGCTCTCTTTCTTTTAATTGCTCAATATCAAGTTTTCTAGATTCTATCTCCTTCTCAAACTTTTGGACTAATAATTTTGTAAAACCAGGGATATCATTTTTTAATAATAGATAATCTAATTGAGCATCTAATTTTATTTTTTCAGTGTACAAATTATCAGATTTATTTTCATATCCTTTTTTAATTTCTTCTGGTGTTTTAGTTTTTACTTCTTCTTGCTTTGGTAATTCCTGTTCAAGATTTTTATCTTTTGACATAGACTCATTAATTACTCCACTTGCAATCTTTTCACCAACATAGGCCATTTTTGCTCCGTCTTTTACTTCACCAACTCCGGTAAGATCTAAACCTAGATCTACTGTTCCCTTAACTCCATGTTCCAATCTATCTTTACCTGACAGTTCTTCACCAGATAATGTTTTCCCAACTACACCTTCAGTAACTCGTTTAGCCCCACCAACAACAGGAACTGCGTCCACAACTTGATTAAATTTTTCACTTTGTACTGTTTCAGAAATTTTATTTTTAATTTGATTGATCTTACTTGTAGCTTCACTTTTTACTTGATCAATTTCTTGAGTTCTATTATTTATTTCATTTTCAGATCCTCCCATATCTTTAATTTGCGAAGATTGTGACTCATTTGTCTTTTCAATATTACCTGCTTTATCTAATATTTCTTGTAATTTCTTTTTTCCTAGTTCAGCAATATCTTCATGGCCTAGTAATTCTGCATCTTCAATAAACTTCTTGATTTCCTCTGGCTTTTCCTGATTATTTAAATCTTGCTTTAATAAATCTTTTTCTGAATCCATAAATACAATATTATTACTTTATAATCCCATAGACGCCCGAATCGCATCTATTTTTTGAGCTTCAAGTTCTTTTATATAACTAGAAACAATACCCTTACGTTTTTTATTAAGTTCTTCAAGTTTTTTTATAGCTTCATTGTAAATTTCTTCAATTTTTTGAGCCTGTTCTTGTGGTGTCATAATAATGGTTATATTATATCACTACTATGTCTTTAACTCCAACAATTATTAAAATTATATTCAGCGCTAAGAAAACGGATTAATTGACAAAAACTTGCTACTTGACTGCGGGAAGAGTTGAACCTAAAATGAACGCTACAGAATAGCAAAAACTTGCTACATAATGATTCAATCAGGTAATCATAAACGTACGGGACAAATTGACAATTTATACATACAATAATAAAATTCAATCGTGCTCTTCCTCGGGTACACACTAGATTTTCTTCATATAGGAGAACAAACAAAGAATACCATTATGGTATTCTTTGTTTGTTAATCATATATATACTGTTAACCAATTAATTATCTTTGAGTTATAATATATACGTACTTGAGGGGCGTCAGCTCTATCTGGCCAGGTCTCTGAGCTAGAGACAGGCACAAAAACCCCCCCTGCCATAATTATGGCAGGG
>TBL_comb47_HYPODRAFT_10000692_pt1 | contig 44547 bp, 40 predicted proteins | sample TroBogypolimnion_40_FD_10682 | JGI IMG/M metagenome (IMG submission 10682)
GAGGAGCTTTGGCACAACTAGCCAATGTAACAACTAAAACACTAAAAGCAACCAGTTTTAATAATCCCTTTTTCATAATTTTGAAGATAAATTTAAAGTAATAAATGTTTTTCAATTCTTAAAAATATACAGTTTAGACGCAAACCTGTGGAGAGGTCACAATATTTTGAGATTTTTTTTTAATTTTGACGAGTGAATTATTATAGAATCTTTATTTCTAATGTTTTATCGTTTTTAAAAGATGACAATAAAAAGTTCTGTTAAGGATTATTCTGATAAGGAAATCATCAGACTTATTAAGCAAGAACACAATACAAACCTTTTTGAAGTGCTTTACAAACGCTACTCAGATAAGGTTTACGACAAATGTTATTCTTTGCTGAAAGATAAAACTCTTGCCCAGGAATTTGTACAGGACATATTTTGTAAAGTTTTCGAGCGTCTGACCGACTTTAGAGGGGAATCTAATTTCTCTACCTGGCTTTATGCGATTACTTATAATAATTGTATAGAGTACCTGCGTACAAAAAAGAAGATGAATTATCCTGACTGGAACAGCCAGCATGAACTACCTGACGTAATCGATGAATTGAATGAAAAGGAGATCAATAGTGAACGTCTGATGAAAATCCTTGAATATATCCATCCTGAAGAAAAAGCTTTACTCACCATGCATTATATAGATAATGTACCTATAGCATACATACAAACTGCATTAAAGATTAGTGAAAGTGCGACCAAAATGAGGTTAAAACGTGCCCGGGACCGGGTAGCATTCTTGTACAAAGAACATTATAATCAAGGTTAGTTTTCTTTTTGAATGTGACTTTTGTGTTAAATTCCGTCTCAAAGAGAAAACCATTCTATGAAAGATTTTATCCTAAAATATTTATTCCGGATTAATCCCAATACTCCAGGACAACCACTTTTGAAATCATTTGATCTGCTTTTTCCTGAAGCCACCAATGTTGAATGGTCAAAAGAAAAGGATGGTCATTTCGAAGTTATTTTCCGTATTAATGGTATAGAAATGATTGCCTGGTTCGAAAAATCGGGGAAATGGCTTAAAACGGAGACAAATTACAAAATTGAAATGCTTAATCTTGCAATCAGGGAAAAACTCGAAACCTTCGGCCAGATCATGAGTTCGATATTTATTGAAAAGGCTGAAAATCTTCCTATTTATGAGTTTATTATCCGTGACCATTTTCAGGTACGCCATATATTTATTACCGATTCAGAAGGCAATGTAACCGAAAGACGTAATTTCGATGAAGGTGAGCTCCTTTAATTAAACCTTATTATTGCACTTTCTATCAAAGTATTAAATTGTTCAAAAGAATCATTTGGCGGTGGCAAATTCTAACTATTTCCACCTAATTCCCTGTAACGATAACAATCGATCAGGTGATCATTAACCATTCCTGTGGCTTGCATATGGGAATAAATGATTGTTGGTCCAACGAAAGTAAACCCCCTTTTTTTCATATCCTTCGATATGATCCGGGAACTATCTGTTTCCGCAGGAACTTCTTTAATTGATTTATGCTTGTGATGAATTGTTTGCCCATTTAAAAATCCCCAGATATACTGGTCAAAACTGCCAAATTTCTCTTGAACAGCGAGAAAGGCCTGAGCATTTTTTACCGTGGATGCAATCTTCAGCCGGTTTCTGATAATTCCGGTATTATTCAGGAGTTCAACTATTTTATCCTCATTGTAGCTGGCAATTCTTTGGGGATTAAAACCGTCAAAAGCGAAACGATAACTCTCTCTTTTTCGCAGTACTGTTAACCAACTCAATCCAGCCTGAGCCCCTTCGAGGGTGAGAAATTCAAAGAGCTTTTGATCGTCATGAACCGGCACCCCCCATTCCAGATCGTGGTATTGAAGATACAGATCATCCCCTAAACACCAATCACACCTATTTAACATGCTTTATACATTATTATATTAAAATTAAAACCCGGAACTCAGCCAACAAATACAATTTTGCTATTTTTGCACCCTTACAAATTGCTATTCACCTTCTGATGAAGAAAATATTTACCATACTGATTTTTACCGGCATTTCATTGTCTGCATTCGCGCAACTCAATATTGATCAGTATTTTTATATAGGACGCAGCCGGATTTATTTCGGAAATTACGTCAGTGCAATAGAAAATTTAAATATAGTTATAAAACTAAGACCAAATCTCCCTGAACCCTATTATTTCAGAGGAATGGCAAAGCATTATATTGATGACTACAGGGGGGCTAAAAATGATTATGATAAGGCCATTGATATCAAGCCCTTTTATCCGGAAGCCTATATGTTTCGGGGGATGGCTAACTATGAGCTTAAAAATTATAAAGAGGCATTAAGCGATTACACCAAAGCACTTGAGTATAAAAGTGATGATCAGGCAATTTATACCAATCGGGGAATTGCAAAGGCTGCTCTGGAAGACCTCAATGGCGCCATTGATGATTATACCATGGCACTTGAGATTGATCCGCTGCAAGCGAATACATTTCTTAACAGAAGTTCAGCCAAACAAATGAAAAATGATCTGGATGGAGCTATTAAAGATTGTGACGAAGCAATTAAAATAAGACCTCACTTTGCCGGAGCATACCTGATGAGGGGAATAGCCAAATTTGAAAAAGAAGATTATGCCGGTGCTTTGAAAGATTACGACCTTTGCATCAGGCTCGATCCCAAAATGGCCCAGGCATTTGCAAACCGTGGAATCGTCAAACATAAACTCGATGATACACGGGGTGCAATTCCCGATTATGATATGGCTATTAAATTAAACCCCGAGATTGCTGTTGCCTGGCTAAACCGGGGTATTGCAAAGGAATCTCTTAAAATTCCCGGATTTGAAGCAGATTTTGCTGTTGCAGAACAACTTGATCCCAAATTTGCACAGTATAGGAAACGTATTGACGCTGAACAGGAAAAGGAAAAACAAAGACGCTTGTATGGATTCGTACTGCCAACAGCCAATCAAAAATCCCAGAATAAAAACGGACAGAATAAATCGGCTAATACGAATCAGTCAAACCAACCAGCTAATGCTAATCAGTCGAATCAATCTGCTTCAACCGGAGGAACAGCCAACCAGGCTAATGCACTGGCTCAAAATAATCCAAATACCAGTGCTACTCCCGATTCAACATCTATGCAACAGGAAATCCACAAAGGACCTGTAACACAAAAACGCGCCCGACGAAATATCATAGTGAATAATGGAGGAGAAGTGACTGAAACTGAGATCGCCAGAGGAATGGTTCAAAATCGGAATGTAAAAATTGAATTAAAATCGGAATTTATAATTTCTATTTTTCATAAAGATTCAGTGGATTATCAGAGATTACAATATTACAGCATGGAGGTGGATGCGATAAATCGTAAAAACAACAATCAGCCTTTCATGCTCATTACCAATAAACCAGTCAAAAACGATGATTGGAGAAGTGAAGAATACAATGAAAATATCAGTCTTTGGGATAAAAAGATACAAAATAATAAGAAAAATCCGGATTCCTATTTCAACAGGGCGATCTACTATGAACTGTTGAAAAACTACAATCAGGCAATTGAAGATTATAACCGGACAATTAAAATCGACGGGCATAATGTTTTAGCCTATTTCAGCCGAGCCAATGCGATGATGAAGCGGGTCGATTTTATCCGGATGCCAGGGATTCTTCCGGAACCAACAACCCTTAATATAAATGGGGCTAAAGCCTCTCCTGATGCTCCTAAGGAAGAGAAAATCCTGGATTATGAAGACATCATAAAGGACTATGAATCAATATTGTACATGAATCCCAGATTTATATTCGCATGGTATAATATGGGGAATACAAAAGTTAAAAAGAAAGATTACCTGGGTGCTATTAACGATTACTCAAAAGCAATAGAACTTGAACCCGATTTTGCTGAAGCCTATTTTAACAGGGGATTGACCCGAATCTATCTGGATGATATGGAAGGTGGCTCACTCGATCTAAGTAAAGCCGGAGAATTAGGATTGACTGACGCTTACAATGTAATCAAAAGGTATTGTAACTAACAGGATCCTGGTCAGGTTTTCTCCCGCAGATTATTAACGGTATAATTTCATTCAACTTATGTCTAACCAACCCCTGGCAGAAAGATTAAGACCCACTAGTCTGAATGACTATATCGGCCAGAAACATCTGGTGGGCGAGGGTGCGGTACTTCGGAAAATGATTGACTCCGGAAATCTGTCGTCCATCATTCTTTGGGGACCTCCCGGTGTTGGAAAAACTACACTGGCCAAAATTATTGCTAATTCCCTAAACCGTCCCTTCTATATTCTGAGCGCCATTAATTCAGGGGTAAAAGATGTGCGCGAGGTGATTGAAAAAGCGAGGAGTAACCGTTTCTTCACTGCACCCAATCCGATCTTGTTTATCGATGAGATTCACCGGTTTAGTAAGGCCCAGCAGGATTCGCTTCTGGGAGCTGTCGAACAAGGCCTTGTGACACTGATAGGTGCCACTACTGAGAATCCCTCTTTTGAAGTGATCTCTCCTCTCCTCTCCCGCTGTCAGGTTTATATTCTGAAATCACTGGAAAAAGAAGATCTAATCGCCCTGTTAAACCATGCACTTAGCTCAGATTATGAAATCAGCCAACGAAAAATCGTGGTGCAGGAAAATGAGGCCATGCTCCGGTTCTCCGGCGGCGATGCCCGAAAACTGCTTAACGTTCTTGAAATCGTCCTGAATGCAGTTACCGGCGATGAAGTAGTAATCACCAACGAACTGGTCATTTCTCAATTACAGGCAAACCTGGCATTGTATGACAAAGATGGCGAGATGCATTATGATATTATCTCGGCCTTTATTAAGAGCATACGTGGAGGTGACCCGGATGGAGCTGTTTATTATCTGGCAAGAATGATCGAAGGTGGAGAGGATGTCAAATTTATAGCCCGTCGCTTGTTGATCTTATCTTCTGAAGATGTGGGGCTTGCAAACCCAAATGCTTTTCTGATTGCACAAAATACGTTTGACGCGGTCCATAAAATTGGAATGCCCGAATCCCGCATTATATTATCTGAGTGCACAATTTACCTGGCCACCTCACCTAAAAGCAATTCGGCTTATGAGGCTATTGATGCTGCCCTGGCAGAGGTTCGCGAATCGGGTCATCTTCCCATTCCGCTCCACTTGCGTAATGCCCCCACAAAACTGATGAAAGATCTTGGATACGGCAAGGAATACAAATATGCCCATGCTTTCGAAGGTAACTTTGTCGATCAGGATTTTCTCCCTGAAAAAATCAAAGAGAAACGATTCTACACCCCTCAAAATAATGCATCGGAGCAAAAAATTCTTGAAAGGCTCAGGATGTGGTGGAAAAAAAGATATTAAGGAACCACGGCTTCGCACCACAAATTCTGAACAAAAAGTTAATGTCAGACGTTAGCAATACATAAGAAATAAAAGATAAATGATCTGCAGCGGATTACCTTTGCTGATTTCAGAATAATCACGATAAAATTAAGCATATGGCAATTCTCGTAGCTATAAAACACAATACCTCATATAAATACGATCATTTAATAAACATGGGTCCCCATGTCATCCGGTTAAAACCCGCCCCCCATTGCCGCACAAAAATCCATTCCTATTCCTTAAATATTGAGCCAAAGGAACATTTTATAAATTGGCAGCAGGATCCCTTCGGAAATTACCTGGCCCGGATTGTCATGCATGAAAAAGTAAAAGAATTTAAAGTCGGCGTTGAAGTAATAGCCGAGATGACAGTGATTAATCCATTTGATTTCTTTGTTGAAGAGTATGCCGGAAAATTCCCGTTTCAATATGTTAAACAAGATATTAAAGAGTTGGCCCCTTATTTTGAACTATCAGAAAATGGTCCGTTTTTAAAGCATTGGATAGCGAAGCTTGCCCAATTTAAGGATATGTCAATCGTTGATTTTCTGGTGGCAGTAAATAGTGAACTTTACAAAGAGCTGGAATATACAGTCAGGATGGAACCCGGAGTTTTTACCTGCGAAGAGACTCTTCAAAAAAAAATGGGTTCATGCCGTGATTCAGCCTGGGTTCTGGTGCAATCCATGCGTCATCTTGGGCTTGCTTCGCGGTTTGTATCGGGTTACCTGGTACAACTCAAAGCAGACCAAAAGGCTTTGGATGGTCCATCAGGAGCTGAAAAAGATTTTACTGATTTGCATGCCTGGTGCGAGGTTTATATTCCCGGCGCAGGTTGGATCGGACTCGATCCAACTTCGGGATTACTGGCCGGAGAAGGGCATATTCCGTTATGTTGCACACCTGCACCATCAAGCGCAGCTCCAATTACCGGCGCAATTGATCCGTGTAATGTGGAGTTTACCCATTCAAATGAAGTTATTCGCATTCATGAAGATCCACGTGTAACCAAACCTTACTCCGATCAGCAATGGGCTGAAATAATGGCACTTGGAAACATTGTTGACCATAAACTGGAAGCTGGGGATGTTCGTCTAACAATGGGTGGAGAACCCACCTTCGTTTCTGTCGACGACATGGAATCGGACCAATGGAATACTGCTGCTGATGGTAAAGAAAAACAAAAATTGGCCAATTCGCTGATCAAAAAACTCAGTGTCCATTTTGGTGCAGGTGGTTTATTCCATTATGGCCAGGGAAAATGGTATCCGGGTGAACCGACTCCAAGATGGCAAATGGCATTGTACTGGAGAAAAGACGGGAAGCCAATATGGAAAAACAAGAAATTGCTGGCTGATTTCAGCAAGGACGATATTTATACTGTTGAAAATGCCAGAAGATTTATGGTTCACNTGACCAAAATGCTGGGAGTATCCGAGAATAACATCATCGCGGGGTACGAGGATGCCTTCTACTACCTCTGGACTGAACGCAAACTTCCGGTGAATATTGATCCTGCAAATATGAACCTTAAAGATTCTCTCGAGCGAAAAACGCTTATGGAACAGCTCGACAGAGGATTGAATAGCCCGGCAGGTTACGTATTACCCCTTCAGTGGGCTTATCCCAAAAAAGGATGGATCTCGTGTAAATGGGAATTCCGTGGAGAAAATATGTTCCTGATTCCGGGAAATTCCCAAATGGGACATCGCTTACCACTTGATTCACTTCCTGTTGTGCCTGAGTCTAAGAAACCAAAACCTATCGAGCGAAGTCCTTTTGAAGAGATCGTAAATCTGGGTGATTTTCACAAATCGGTTGAAGAAAGGTCTATGACAATACCTGATTATGCCATTCCTGATGAACTATTAAATCCAAAAATATACGACTTCAAGAAAGAGGATGAGGAAATCAATAAAAATAAGCATCTCCCCTTTCAGAAATCAAAAGAGCTAAAGGATGAATTTGCTCCTTTATTTGATTCATTTACAATTAGAACAGCTATTGTGTCAGAGATCAGGGAAGGAAAGATTCACCTCTTTTTGCCGCCTGCCGAAATGATAGAGCATTACCTGGACCTCGTAGCAGCCATTGAACTGACCGCCGAGGCGCTTCAAATTCCGGTTGTTGTTGAAGGCTATGCCCCTCCTAAGGATAAACGGATTGAAAAATTGATGGTTACTCCCGACCCCGGGGTAATCGAAGTGAATATTCATCCGGCGAAATCATGGGATGAAGTTGTAAATAACTACAACATACTCTTTGAATCGGCCCTTGATAGCAGGCTTGGTTCAGAGAAATTTATGCTCGACGGGAAACACACCGGAACAGGGGGAGGAAATCACATCACACTTGGTGGAGTCACCCCTCCTGATTCGCCACTATTACGACGCCCTGATCTGTTGAGAAGCATGTTAACCTTCTGGCAGCATCATCCGGGTTTATCCTACCTGTTTTCCACTGCATTTATCGGACCTACGAGCCAGGCGCCCCGAGTTGACGAGGGACGACAAGAAATACTTTATGAACTTGAAATTGCTTTTGCCCAGATTCCTGAGCCTGGACAGGGAGATGTTCCATTTTGGTTGGTCGACCGGTTATTCAGGAATTTGCTGATCGATCTTACTGGCAACACGCACAGGGCAGAATTCTGCATCGATAAACTTTATTCCCCCGATTCCTCAACAGGGAGATTGGGAATCCTAGAATTAAGGGGGTTTGATATGCCGCCAAACAAGCAGATGTGCCTGGTTCAGCTTCTTTTAATCAGGACTTTGGTAGCCTGGTTCTGGGAAAAACCCTATAAAGGGAAACTGGTTCGCTGGGGTACAGAATTACATGATAAATTTCTTACGCATCACTTTGTAAAAGATGACCTTAAAGATATTGTGAATCAATTGAATGATGCCGGATATCCCTTTGATGTCAACTGGCTGGAACCATTTTTCGAGTTTAGGTTCCCCCACATTGGCAGAGTGAAATTTAAGGATATCGAACTGTCATTGCGCACTGCCATTGAACCCTGGAATGTTTTGGGTGAGGAGATGTCCAGTTCGGGAACGGCACGCTTTGTGGATTCATCCGTAGAGCGGATTGAATTAAAAGCAACCGGGTTAACTGGAGAACGATATGCCATTTTATGTAACGGGATGCGGATTCCAATGGCCAACACCGGAACAAAAGGGGAATTTGTAGCCTCCCTGCGTTACAGGGCCTGGCAACCACCTTCGGCACTCCATCCGAATCTTGGAGTTGACACGCCTTTGGTATTCGATATCTTCGATTTATGGGTTGGTAAATCTGTGGCAGGGTGTACATACCATGTTTTTCATCCCGGAGGAAGAGCCTATGATTCCTTTCCTGTTAACAGTTTTGAGGCTGAAGGGAGGCGTGTATCCCGTTTCTACAATGAAAATCATACCCAGGGAGTTTATACTCCAAAGGAAATCAGTCCCGATATTAAAAGATATATTTTGGAAAAGGAGGTGGAAATCGATCAGAAAATTGCCCTGACTCCAACAATTATTGAACCTGATCCGGAGTATCCTCACACCTTTGATTTGCGTAAGTATAAGCTGAAAAGGTAATCTTATGAAGATGCGACCGGGTGACTGTTCAGCTCATGAATAGTCACCCGGTCACTAAAATACAATTCTCCTAATCCTCAAAATGGAGGAACTTCGGCAGTTCGTTGGCCGCATTAACAAGCATCTCATTCCAGCGTTTCGCAGTACCCTTTAATTCATCTTCAGTCTTTCGGAATTCCTGGATATCGTAACTTCCATTTTTATAAAGGGCAAAATCGAGAGGAAAATCAACATCACTCGCATTTTTAAACGTTGCGTCAAACGAAAGAAAGGCCACTTTTATCGCCAGATCAAAGTTAATCTCCTCATGTAAAAGCCGCCGAAGGATAGATTTTCCAAACCCGGTATTCCCGATCACGGTATAGGGTGACTCGTCAGAAACCTCTACCCAGTTCCCTTCCGGGAATACAAGAAAAACTGTCGAACGTTTATCCTTAAAGCATTGTCCTCCAATAATAAAATGTGCATCAAAGAAAAATTTACTTTTCTGCAGATCTTCAAGATCTTCAGCCCTGACTCTTTTCACCATATTCCCAACAAGATTTGCAACTTTATAGAGTTTATCCGATGGATGGTCAGGCAATTCGTCCTCAAACATATTAATCACTTTATCCCGTATGGACCGTAATCCTGATGACATGATGAAAAATGCATTGCCATCGGCTTTGTATGTCTGAATCTTTTTGGACGTTGATACCCCCAGCCCACTGCTGATACGGGTATCGGATAATGCGACAACCCCCGTTTTACTCTTAATTGCGAGACAAAATGTCATAGTTATTGATTAGTGATAGTTACTGAATGATTACTTCGCTGCATTCCTGTTGCCTCAAGGATCCCTATGATCGGACTGCAATCGCGGTAATCGGTACCATGAGCAATCTTTAAATAATGATGATCGGCGAGCAGATTATTGGTTGAATCAAACCCGACCCAACCCATTCCGGGGATCAGTGCCTCAGCCCAGGCATGCATCTGACTTGACCCGATAAAATCCACACCCTGGTTCAGATATCCACTAACATACCGGGCCGGTATTTTGTTTTTGCGACATACTGATATAAACAGGTGAGCATAATCCTGACACACCCCCTCCCGATAGAGCAATACCTCTTCGATGCGGGTATTAATATCGGTACTTTGAGGAGAATAATGCAATAGTTTGAAAATGAAAGTATTTAATTCCAACAGGAAATCAAATACTTGAATATCTTTAGAATACTCAGGAAAAGAGATGGATGATGATGAAGGCAGTGTAGTCAGATTAGTTACCGATAGAAAAAGAAAATTATCAATTTGAAAATCCGGCAGGTTGATCTCTTCGTATTCTGCACCAGGGGCGCATGGGCTTAACCGGAAAGGATTAAGTTCAGGCCTCTCTATTTTAGCCGATAGCTTAAACCAAAATTCGGTGAAAGGCTTATCGATATAATATTGAATGGTTTTAAAACCAAAGATGTTTTTCGACAGATGCATATCCTGAGTTCCGGAACAATAGAATTTTAAATCGCTGACTTTCTGGTCTTTTCCAGAATCCGGGATTACAAGCAACTGAAAGTTTGCCCTTCGTACAGGTTGTTCATAACTGTTTTCAATAGTGTATTCTAATTCAAACTCATTCATCAGAAAGAGAGGTATTTTTTTTCAAGTTCCGAACTTATCTCCATAACCATATCCTGGGTGTTATTTAACAGCCCGTAAATATCATCTTTATATTCATCATAAGAAAGATATTTATATTGTGCACACAGTTTTCCTATCTTAAAAGTTAAGGATTTTGCATCCTTACTATCGTCATTGCTGATTTTTGCCATATACTTCTCTATTCCATTTACGGAGTGGGCAATAGATCTTGGACATTGCGGATTCAGCATTATAAATTCAAGAACCTGTTCCCTGTTTGGAATTGAACGGTAAAATTTCCGGTTCATATCTAAGGATTCCGTGCACCTTAACATGGTCGTCCATTCAAAACTCATCTCAGTTACAGGATGACCTGCAAGTTCAATCTTATAAATATCGTGCAATTTTGAATTGATAATCTTAATTACCTGGATAACCCTTTCAATATGCATCCCCAATAAAATTATTGCCCACTCTTCGTCATGAAGAAGGGTTCCCGAAATTTTTCCCTGTACAATGGAGGTCTGCTCCAAAATAATCTGAGTCAGGTCGTAAAATCCTGTCGAAATATAAGTCTCAACAGAATAATTGTTTACCAGGTGATAATACTTATTTATGGCTTCCCAGAGGTCTGTTGAGATTGCATTTCGGGCTCCGCGGGCATTTTCACGTGCAATAGTGATGATGCTGATAATTGAATTTGGATTTTGGGTATCCAGCCCAATCTTGTATAAGACATCTTTCTCTTCAATAACCTCCATATCAAAAATACCGGTCAAATAGAGCATCGACTCCAGTACAAATTTTCTGTCGTAAGTCTTCATAATCGGGGCATCCAATGAAGAAAAATAGATCTCTTTACTATATCTGGCAAAATGTTCGGCTCTTTCGATGTACCGACCCATCCAATATAAATTATTTGCTACTCTCGATAACATAATTCAGTTTTTTATCCTTTAACAATTAATCCAAAACCCAGGTATCCTTGGATCCCCCACCCTGTGATGAATTGACAATCAGATTGCCCTTTTTCAGGGCAACCCGTGTAAGTCCACCCTTCAAAACATATTCTTCATCTTTTCCCATCAGACAAAAGGTGCGCAGATCGATGTGCCTTGGTTCAAATTCCTTTGATTCTTCGATATAGGTGGCATGCACCGAAAGACTCATGATAGGCTGGGCAATATATTTTCTTGGATTGGATTTAATTCTCACTTTCACCTCCTCAATTTCAGCTTTTGTAGTCTGTTTCCAATAGTAATCCCATAGCCTCCTGACTCATCTACAGGTTTAACAACGAGTTTATCAATGTTTTCCAGCACATACTTCCCTTCAGATTCATTCTCACAGTGAAACGTTTCTACATTATTGAGAATCGGTTGTTCATTAAGGTAATATTTGATGATGTCGGGCACATAATGGTACACCGCCTTGTCATCGGCAACACCGGTACCCGGAGCATTGGCAAGAGTTACATTCCCGGCACGATATGCATTCATCAAACCGGCAACTCCCAGCATAGAGTCTTTTCTAAAGCACAGCGGATCAATAAATTCATCATCAACCCGACGGTATATAACATCTACTTTGATGGGACCATAAATAGTTTTCATGTACACAAAATCCTTTTCCACAAATAGATCCCGACCCTCAACAAGTTGAATACCCATTTTTTGAGCAAGAAAAGAGTGCTCAAAATAAGCTGAGTTAAACATTCCCGGAGTGACAACCACAATTGTCGGATTATCCGTATTTTTTGGCTTGACCGATTTTAACATCTCAAGTAAATGTTCCGGATATTGGTATATTGCCTTTGTCTTTAGTTTATCAATCAGTTCAAACAACGATTTTTTTAAAGCCACACGGTTAGACAAAACATAACTAACTCCTGAAGGACATCTTAAATTGTCTTCCAGAATATAATATTCTCCGTTGGTATGTTTGATAAGGTCTGTTCCGGAAATGTGTGTATAAATTCCACCCTCCGGGGTAAAATCGATCATCTCTTTAAGGTAGTTCTTCGATGTAAAAATCAGATCTGCCGGAACAACTTTATCCTTAAGTATCCTCTTTTGGTGATAGATATCGTGAAGAAACAGGTTAATCGCCTTATTTCGTTGAATTACACCCTTTTCCAATTGCATCCATTCTGAATTGGGAATAATACGGGGAATGAGATCAAAGGGAAAGATCCGTTCATCCGGTTTCTTATCCTCTGCATAAACAGCAAACGTGATCCCCTGGTTCAGGAATGCAGTTTTTACCTCGTTGTTGATCCGTTCGAAATCAATCAGGCTCAATTGATTAAAGCGCTCCACCATCGTGGCATAATGGTCTCTGGGCTGTTTGGAGTCACCATAAATCTCATCATAGTGGATGTTCCCAAGGGTATAGGAATCTAAAATTCCGTTTTTAAGCTGTTTCATATCCATAACTGTTAAAGAGGTCCTTTTTTCTTGACATTTTATTGTCAAATATCAACTCATGGACTCATTATGTCACGAATATAAAAATTATATGGCCAATATGATATTTTTGTCGTTGAATTAATGTAATAGTAACAATAAGGATATGATTTATATACAAAAAGTCTTTTTCTGACAAGCTAAGGCCATAATAAAGGGGTATCTATTCTGAATAATCATAAATAAATACATATACCCCCATAAAAAATGTATATAACATAGCAAAAAATGATAAATAAAGAATCAAAGACCTGTAAGGTGTTTTAATAAACCTCCGGCACAAATGTCTGATCGGTAACAGGTGGACGAACGTAACCGATATCAGATTGCTTAACCGGTAATTGGATCTCTTCCTGTTCAATTTCACGATATGGGATCAGAGACAACAGGTGGTGGATACAATTTAGCCTGGCTTTCAGTTTATTATCCGATTTTACCACGTACCAGGGGGCCTGTTTAATATCGGTGTACTGAAACATGGTGTCCTTTGCCTTTGAATATTCGAGCCATTTGGAGCGGCTGAGCACATCCATCGGACTGATTTTCCATCGTTTGGCCAGGTTATGAATCCGTTCCTGGAACCTCCGTTCCTGTTCCTCGTCACTTACCGAAAACCAATATTTTATTAGTATTATACCTGAACGCACAATCATCCGCTCAAATTCGGGACATGACCGGAGAAATTCCTCATACTCTCCGGGCGTACAAAAGCCCATCACCTGCTCCACACCTGCCCTGTTATACCAGCTCCGGTCGAAAAGGACCATCTCTCCGGCAGCAGGTAAGTGCTTGATATACCGCTGAAAATACCATTGTGTTTTTTCCTTTTCGGTTGGAATACCCAAAGCCACTACCCGGCAGAACCGGGGATTTAAATATTCCATAACCCGCTTAATCACACCACCTTTACCCGCAGCATCACGCCCTTCGAATAAAATGACAACCTTGAGTTTTTTTACTTTAATCCATTCCAGCAATTTAACAAGCTCTAACTGAAGCCTTTCAAGTTCCTTCTCCAAACTCTTTTTTTCATCCTTCGAAAGTTCATGAGTTTGATGAGACTCATTTCGGTGAAAATTATCTTCCATAGCAGAATTTTAGATTACTTTCCTTATTTGGTTGGGCCATTATTCCGGGTCAATGGTTAAATAGTTATCCTGAAACACAAATTTAATCAATAGTCGAGTCTTTAGGTGTTTTTTGGTTCTTTTTTTGATGTTGAACCGATTTTAACTTATTAATTTCTTTCCCTGTTTTAAACTCCTGACAATTTAAATAAAGTGACCGGATGGCTATTCAAGTCATGAACACCATCCGGCCACTACAGGCAAAATCGGTTTACGGGATATTTAAAATTTGTACAACTATCCCTCCAAATCTTGCTTCATCAGCCCAACAGGGCCTCCCTTCGATATAACAATCCTGGCTTAGGTATTCTTCCCCCGAATCAGCATATTTTGCCCCGTACCCCCCACTCATATCCAAATTGAAAAAGTTCAGTCTTAGTCCGGATATATCGGTGGCCTTTTTTACACATTCATGGCAAATATAGTCCGGATAACGATCATATTTCTTAAGTTCTATACCGCAGATCGGGCATTTATGTTCAAAGTTTAAATTCAGATAATAGCCAAAAAGTCTGTTACTTAATCCCTGTATATCATCCCTTCCGGCAATTTTACCGATCCATTTTTTCGGAATGGAATCGTAGCCATAATAAAGTCCTGCAAGTCCCCCGGTAACAGCCCCTGTGGTATCAGCATCATCACCCAGATTTACCGCCAGTAAAACTGCCTCTTCATAACTGGTTGAATTAATCAGGCACCAGATACTTGCCTCAAGGGTATCCACGATATACCCGCTTGATCGTATTTCATTTGCTCTTACTTTGGTAATGGATGGTATTGAAGTATCCATTAATTTTGCGGTTTGATCAGCTTCTCCGTCTGTTTTTCCTGAATTTTCATTATCGCAGCAACTCATTTCACCAAATAGTCGCTTAAAGTGAACTATCTCATTTTTGAGTTCCGGAAAATCTTCTATATCATGCTCAAAGTTCCAGGTTAATGTTTCCAACGCTGAAACAGGCTCTTCATGCATCAGATTCAGCGCATATTCCAATAGTATAACGCATCCTAAAACCGATCTCGGATGCCTGTGTGTAATTGAGGATACTTCCCTGATTACCTTGCACCGTTCCTTAAAATCCAAATGAACAATCTGAATTAGCAGAGGTAGAATCCTCATTAAAGAACCATTTCCATTTGAATTAATACCAGTCTCGCCTGCAAACAAAGGCTCAATCCCGTTTTTCAGGTTTACTATTGCATTGCGTGTTGTGCCGCCGATATCGAAGACCTTCCCGTAAGGTGTCCAGAACCCTGTGTCCAGCCATTTGACAAAATTCGAGGCAATGTCGTTAAGGTTGTAACCATTACATAATGACTCAGCCAGGCAAAATGTGAGGGAACTGTCATCAGACCATGTTCCTGGAGGCTGATTATGGGTCCCATAACCCACCATCCCTTTGACCGGATTCCTGGCAATGGTCGATCTGTTCATGAATTCAACCGGCACACCCAGCGCATCCCCAACGGCAATGCCGAAAAGAATATCTTTGCAAATATTTGATTTCATAGCTACTAAGGTTTAAAAAACAGGAATAAGGTTTTAAATTTTCCCTTTACTTAAGTGTTGATAACCAGTTTATCAATAACCGGAAAATTTTCATTTACCTCATTTTCATCATCCTCTGAAATATATTTCATACGCGGATATTTTCAGCCAGCTTATCATTTTTGATTAAGGAAGGCAAAAATATCGTAAAATATTTCGTCCAGTCCATGTCATAAAGTTAAGATAATATTTATTTTAAATTGGCTTCACTTCATAGGAATTCCTCGTAAATAACACCCAATAAAACTAAGTGATACAGAGCGTTAGAGTGAAATAAATCCCTGATGGATTGAAAATCCAATTTTAAATCACCTTCTGTTTTATTCTTAGTTCAAAAGTATATACTGGCTATGTCAAAACGCGTCACACCACGAATCAAACTGAAATTTATTCCTAAAACAAAATCATTCTCAACATATTGTATTGATCAGGTGACGGTTCGTAACCCGGATAATCACCGAATCACTCATCTGCACGAAATATTGCTTCCAATAATAATCGGGAGAAAATTGGGGCATCTTTAAGTATGGGTTTTTAAGAAATTTAAAGATTGCATCTGAAATTCATTTTGATAATTCAAAAGTTAGCGGGTGAATATTCCTGACTTGAACATTCACCCGCTAACTCAACACGCGGCTTACACCGTTTTTACCACCTTAACTGCCTGCACAGAGTCATCAACCTCAAATCCCCATTCTGATAACCGTTTGGGATTTTTCGGATTTAAGGCTTTCAGTAAATTGCGGCTTGCCATTACTGCCTCCATAATCTGGGGAGTATAACGGTCCCGCTCCCTGTAGGCCAACTCCATCTGGCTCTTGAATGCCTCAGCCTGCCGATGTTTACTCAATGCCGTTTCAATGGTTGGACCAACAACATTCCATTGAATACCGTCAAGATTAATAAGGGGGGATGCGGCTCCATCGGCCAGGTGTTTTGCATAAACTTTAGATGCCAGGTTAAGCATTTCTCCAGCATTCTGCGAAATAACAATTCTTCCTGATGTTCTTGTCATAATACTGAATTTAAATTGTTTACCAGTAAATATAACGAATTAAAATGAATAATACAATCCCGGATATGATTAATCATTCTGCCATTACCATTAATGATTACGTCATAATGAATAATCAGATCGCCATTATTATCAATCTTTTCGCCGTTATCATTAATGATTTCGCCAAAATAAGTATTAACACGTCGAAATATGGGTTGACCATGGCAATATAAAGTCCGGGGCTGACCCGAAGCTTATATAGTCCGGGCCTGACTCGAAGTCGGACCCGGACTAAATCAGCTACTTTATATCATGCAAATCATATGGTGTCTCCTGGTAGACATAGTAATTGAGCCAGTTCAGGAAAAGGAGGTTGGCATGTGAACGCCAGCTCAGGACAGGCTCCTTCGAAGGATCATTATCCTTATAATAGTTTTTAGGCAAATCAATTGGAAGACCCTTCTCAAAGTCACGTTTGTATTCGCGGTTAAGGGTTCCCCGTGAATATTCAGGATGACCGGTGATAAACAGTTGTTTCCCTTCGTTGGCCATAACCATGTGAACTCCGGCTTCATCTGATTGCGAAATCAGCTCAATTTCAGGTACATTAAGAATATCACGGGCCAGAATCCGGGTATGGCGTGAGTGGGGAGCCCTGAAAATATCATCAAAACCACGGAATATCGGAAGCTTAGCCTCGGAATGGTGATGATCAAAAACACCAAACATTTTCTTGTTTAACGGATATTTTTCAACACCATAAAAATAGTGAAGACCGGCCTGAGCAGCCCAGCAAATAAACATGGTAGAGGTGACATGGTGTTTTGTCCATTCAAATATCTCACAGATATCCTTCCAGTAATCAACCTCCTCAAAAGGAAGATGTTCAACCGGAGCCCCGGTAATGATCATCCCATCATACTTATTCTCTTTGACTTCCGAAAAAGTATGATAAAAAGTGTTTAAATGGTCGAGGGAAGTATTCTTTGAGACATGACCTTCAATCTGCAGAAAGTCGATTTCAATCTGGATCGGGGAATTGGACAACAGCCGCAATAAATCGGTCTCAGTTGCGATCTTCAGAGGCATAAGATTGAGAATAATGATCTTTAAGGGACGGATATCCTGATGAGCCGCCTGGGTTTCATTCATTACAAAAATATTCTCCTTGCGCAGAAGATCGATAGCCGGAAGACCATCGGGAAGATTTAATGGCATGTTACAATTTTTTAATTTAATTCAGATGTTCATATTTGACTTAATTCAAATCGGAACAGATTTTTTGAAAGAACAAAGATAGATGTTCATATAGTACGCCACCAGGAAAAGCCCAAATTTTCACCAAATGCATTGCATGTCATTAACATCTTAGTGCATCCTGATGACTACTATATTACTCTTTTTCATCCCGCAAAGTCGCTAAGCCGCAAAGTTTTATTTCTCCGTGACTCCTGTATAACTCTTTTTATATCGGACTCTAAGATTCAAAGGTGCAGAGCACCGTTTATATTTGTAGACCAAGGATTAAATGTATTCAAACAAGGTACAGGGTACCGCAACTTCTTCTTTATAAATTGTTTGAATAGGAATAATATGTCGGTACGCTGTACCTCCCAATAACGGTAATTCACTTTTTCTACAAATCCTTGCGGTACTCTGTACCTTTTTCTTATAGAATCATCCTCAAAAGTTATCTGTTTTGATGTTGGAGTTTCACAACTCCCGGATACTTTGCGTGAGTTTTAATTAAACCTTCGCTAAGGCCTGCTCGAAATCGGCAATGATATCATCAATATGTTCAATCCCCACAGATACCCTGAGCCCGGCAGGCGATACCCCTGCACTTAACTGTTCAAGCTCGCTTAACTGGGAATGGGTGGTTGCCGAGGGTTGAATAATCAAGGTACGTACATCTCCAACATTAGCAAGATGGCTGACCATCTGCAGATTGTCAACAGTTTGAATTGCGCTCTCCTTCCCCCCTTTTACAATAAAAGTCAGAACTGAACCTGCCCCTTTGGGAAGATATTTAGCAGCCAGTTCATAATTTTCATCACCTTCGAGGCCGGGATAACTAACCGATTCCACCTTTGGATGATTTTGCAGCCATTTTGCAAGGGCAATGGTATTCTGAACATGCCGCTCGACACGCAATGAGAGTGTTTCAAGCCCCTGAATCAGCAGAAAGGAGTTGAACGGACTGATTGCAGGACCAAAATCGCGCAATCCCTCAACCCGTGCCCTGATGATAAAGGCAATATTGCCAAACGGACCGTCGGTTCCAAACACATCCCAAAATTTCAGTCCATGATAACCTTCAGAAGGTTCAGTAAACCCGGGATATTTGCCATTGCCCCAGTTAAAATTACCTCCGTCAATAATCACTCCGCCAATGGACGATCCATGTCCGCCAATCCATTTTGTCGCAGATTCCACTACAATATGTGCACCATGTTCGAGCGGACGGAAAAGAGCACCTCCACAACCAAAAGTGTTGTCTACAATAATTGGGAGATCATATTTTTTGGCAAGGGCCGAAAACTTATCGAAATCAGGTACATTATAGCTTGGGTTTCCAATGGTTTCAAAATAGATCGCCTTGGTCTTGTCGTCGATCAGTTTTTCAAAACTATCAATCTCAAGATTAGCGGCAAAACGTCCCTCAATCCCAAGATTTTTAAAAGACACTTTGAATTGATTAAAGGTTCCTCCGTAGAGAAAAGGTGATGTGACAATATTATCACCCGCTCCTGCAATATTGGTGATCGCAATAAATTGGGCTGCATGACCGGAAGAGACGGCCAGGGCAGCAACACCACCTTCAAGAGCGGCAATCCGTTTCTCAAATACGTCGGTTGTCGGGTTCATTAAACGGGTGTAGATATTCCCAAACTCCTTTAAACCAAACAGATTCGCGGCATGTTCGGCATTCTTAAAAACGTAGGAGGTCGTCTGGTAAATCGGAACTGCTCTGGAAAGGGTATCCTGATCGGGTGTGTGCCCGGCATGGACTTGCAATGTTTCAAACTTTGGTGTACTTGTACTCATGATTAATTGTTTTAATTGTTTCTGATTATTAATTATTTCTATCTATTTCTATCAATTTCAATTTTTCATTTGTTTCTGAAGTTTCTATGGTCTATAATTGTTTCTGTGGATACTAGTTAACTATACTGATGGAGAAATTGTTTCAAAAAATTCCTCATGGATAGCTTTAACTGCCGGAATACAGTCATTTTTCCGGACCAGAAAATAGCAGACAATTGGAGATGCTCCCAGGCAACTCATCATCACATTTATCCCATTACTTGCCAGGGCTGTAAAAATACGTGCTGCCACTCCGTAATTTTCGGCAATTCCATTTCCAACTGTTGCGACAACAGCAATATCCTCGATAATCTGTACACGCCCGACAGCCGAAAGTTCTATTGCACTTACTACGGAGTAGGCAGTTTTCAGGTCTTTCTTCGCAATTAAAATGTTAATCGATATTTGAGAAGTGAGTACAGAATTGATATTTATGCCTGCCAGATGCAACGCTGTAGTAACTTTCGCCAGTATACCCGGTTTTGCACCAACACCTGAGCCTTTTAATTTCAGAATGCCAAAATCTTCACTGGATGTAACGCTTTTTACTACTCCTTTAGTGACTATTTTTTCTGCATTTACCACAGATCGAGGGTTTTCCAGATCCGAATCCCCGAAAATATTAAAGATTCTGATCGGAATATGAGGTGAAGATAAAGGTTCAACTGTACGAGGATGTAGAATCTTAGCTCCAAAATAGGCTAATTCTGCAGCCTCATTATAGGTTAGCTGACTAATTTGTACCGGATTATCTACTGTTTTTGGATCAGCACTTAAAAACCCATTGACATCTTTCCAGATATCTAATGAAGGGGCACCAAGACAACGGGCAATTGATGCAGCAGAATAGTCACTGCCACCACGTCCGAAGAGGGTTGTTTTACCTTCCGGAGAGAGTCCGTAAAACCCGGGAACAACGTAGACCAGGTCACCGGATAGCGCTTCACGGACTTTTGCTGTTGATTTCACAAAATCTACAGAAGCCGTACCAAACTCGCCATCCGTGATCAATCCAATAGATTCCGGAAGGGCAACCTTCGTTTCGATCCCTTCAAAATTGAGAATACCTGCCAGAAATACCGCTGAAATACGTTCTCCATAAGCCTGCACATGATCTTCAAGTGCCGGAGAGGCATCCCCCGTTAGTGCAATCCCCTGAAGATATCTTCCAAGTTCCTCCAGTAGGGCACTTATCTCTGATAAGATACGATTTATCACATCCGTATCGCCAACATGCAACTCAAGGGTCTCCCTTTTAAGACTTAACAGATAATCAATAGTTTTTTTGGCAATCGACTCATCGTGACGTGCTTTATTCAGTGAATCAATCAGATAATTGGTGACACCATAAAATGCGGAAACGACAACTACCACAGGTCCTTCATATTTTTTGATAACCCGAATAATATTTCCAATATCCTCCTTACATTTAAGGTTGGATCCGCCGAATTTAACGACAGCTTTAGGCATACTCATGCAATTTAAAATAATGTTTAAAATAGGGAATTGCTCCAAAGGAACATTTAGATAAAGCCTTCAAACAGGTTTTGCCCGTAGGAAGGCTATCGCATATCCATAGACATGGAGCGGATTAAAGATTCATTATAAAGAAAACCGGAGAAACATGGCTGCTTCCCCCTAGCAAAAATAACACTATTTAAGTTTTCTCGTTTCATCCTGACTACTCAGCTAAAGTTGAATTTTATCCTGCGACAAACTTAGCGAGCGGAATTTAGATTTCCAAATATCTTTTAATTATTCTTTTTGATCTTTGACAGAAAGGCATCCGCCATCTTCCTTCCACGAAATTTGGCCCTCTCAGCGACGATTCCCTCAAAATTGGCCTCAATAGTTTCGTTCCAGATTATTAACCATCTTTCAAAATGGTGTTCGTCAATATTCATCCCAAAATGAATCGGAACAGGATTCCCAAAATAATCGGGTCGTCGCAGTAATACAGTATGCCAAAAACGATAAAGCTTTCGGTGATGCATCTCCCACCGACCTGAAAGTCGGACATTAAAGATAGGTCCGATCATGGAATCCTGCTGCACCACATTATAAAACTGGTCGACCAGAAACTCTATATCCTTTAACGTTGTAATGTCCTTCTTCATAGATTGCCTGTTGGGTCAAATTTCATGATTTTATGGTTATCAATCAAATTTTGAAGAACTATATTTGGGAATTATTCATTCCAAAAGGGAAAGCGATTTGTTTAAGCAATAAATATTTCTATATAACCATGATAATAAATGACTTAAAAGGAACCGTTCAATTGTCAAACGGGGTAAGTATGCCCTGCTTTGGGTTAGGTGTATTCAAGACTCAGGAAGGTTCGGAGGTAGAGAATGCGGTAAAATGGGCTCTGGAGGCCGGTTACCGTCATATCGATACTGCGGCAATTTATAGGAATGAACGAGGTGTAGGAAATGCGGTAAGGGTCAGTGGCATTCCCCGAAATGAGCTGTTTATCACAACTAAGTTATGGAACGACAATCAGCGAAACGACACTGTTATGGCCGGATTTGAGGAAAGTCTCGGATTACTTCAGACTGATTATATCGATTTGTACCTGATACACTGGCCTGTGAAGGGAAAATTCACGGCAACATGGAAGGTCATGGAGGATATTTATCGCTCCGGAAGAGTCCGCGCAATTGGTGTGAGTAATTTTTTGCAACATCATCTTGAAGATTTGTTCAGAATAGCAGATATTAAGCCGATGGTCAACCAGGTGGAATGCCATCCTTACCTTGTTCAACAGCAATTGATCGATTTCTGCCATGCTCATCACATGGTTTATGAAGCCTGGAGCCCGATTATGCGGGGGAAAGTCAATGATATTCCACTCTTGGAAGAACTTTCTGATAAATACCATAAATCACAAGTACAGATTGTTCTAAGATGGGATTTACAAAAAGGGATTGTGACGATTCCGAAATCGGTCCATCAGGAGCGGATACGTCATAATGCCGATATTTTTGATTTTGAGTTGTCGGCTGAAGATATGGATCTGATCGATAAATTGGATAAAAACCATCATTTTGGAGCTCATCCAGATAATTTTACCTTCTAAACAGACCCCAAAAGTTTTAAAATCCTTCGGGGTCTGTTATCTAACCGATTGATAACCGCCTGGCACCCCATTCCTGGAGAGTACTATCTGCCATAACTGACAACGTCTTGACCTGAATGCCGCGGCGGCTGAAAGTAGATAGTATTTCCACATCCTGTAAAAGCGTTCCGACAGGTCGCTTTTCAATTTGTCCCAGTTATTTACGAAATTTTCATGCCAGGCCATCAGCGTCCTGTCGTAGTCAGGCCCAAAATTATGCCAATCTTCCAGAACAAAAAGTTTTTCAAATGCATTGGATAGTTGGCTGGCCGAGGGGATCATCCCATTTGGGAAAATATATTTATTCGTCCATGGATCTGTTGCTTTGGCAGGTTCCATATGGCCAATGGTATGTAGAAGAAACAAACCATCTTCTTCAAGACATCTGCCGGCAACCTTAAAAAAGGTATTGTAATTCCGGTAACCTACATGTTCAACCATTCCAACACTTACAATCCGGTCAAACTTCTCATTCATATTCCGGTAATCCATCAGCCTGAAATCAACCGGAAGCCCATCACATAATCGTTGGCCAAGTTGCACCTGCTCCCTGGAAATAGTAATTCCCGTAACCTCAACCTGGTATTTTGAAGCAGCATATTTACCAAACGGTCCCCAGCCACAGCCAATATCAAGAATTCGCATACCGGGTTTGAGATAAAGTTTACGGCAGATTAAATCAAGTTTATTTTCCTGCGCTTCATCCAGATTGGTGGCATCTTTCCAATAACCGCAACTATAATTCATCCGACGGTCAAGCATACTTTCAAAAAGATCATTGCCCAGGTCATAATGCTTTTCACCAATGATGAATGCCCTTCGCCTGGATTGCAAGTTGATAAATTTATCGGTAAAAAGCTTCATAAGTAATGAAAATTTCAACCGAATTTTTTCATCCAAACGGGCAACTAAAATCCGGTGTATCAATTCATCAATTTTTTCAGCTTCCCACCACCCATCCATATAGGATTCTCCCAATCCCAGTTCACCTTCAGTTAGAGCTCTGCGGTAAAAATCCTTGTTATGAATCCGGATATCCCACGGATTACTACCATCAACCTTTACACCTGCCAAGCCCAAAAACTCGGCTGTTATCTTCTCGTAACTATTTCCCATAATATAATCCCTTAAATATTAAAATTTTGTCTTTATTCCTTCAAAGTTTGATGGCAGAAATTTTTAACCTTTAAGTACCGTATTATTTTAAATATGAGCTATTTTTAAGGTGATATCAGTCCAATTTGGCTAACAGGACGACATAATTTTCGCCATACTTTTTGGCACATTTAGGGCAGGTTGTATACCACATATAGATCTTTCCGTACTTATACCCCTTTGAGTTTAAAATGCTTTTAAAATTAGTACACCATTTTCCTGTTTCCTGGAAAGGACCTTCATAAACTTTGCAGTAAAATTTGCCGCTGATAGTCACATTTTCAGTGCCCGGTATCTCTTTATTGACTGCCAGATAAAGATCCATATTCCATTTTGAGGTTTGATCTGACAGACAAAGGTAATCAGGCATTTCTGCTCTGGCAGTGGCCAGACTTTTGCCAAACCGTTTCATAACACGGCCAAAATTAAGAGGCATGTAAAACAAAGTAAAGACACGGTCTTTAACGAATTTTTTATTCTCCCATTGCAGAATTTTTTCGTCCCATGGGGCAGGATCAAATTTTGGACAGCAAATTGTCTCTTCTTCAGATTGAGTTTTCATAATAATCTCCATTTAAAAAATCATTTAACACTCAAATAAAAAATAATCTTGCTAATAAGAACTACCTTGCATTCTGGTTTTCAATCTTATTAAGATAGAAATTAACTCAAAGTTACGCTATTGCCAGATTAATTGTGTGAAAACAGCCTGAAAAATTAAAACAAAAAGAGGGTATCTCAAGATTGAGATACCCTCTTTTTGGTATTAAAAACCAAAGGTTTGCCTCTGTAAAATTACTTCATTTTATACATTGAATCTGAAGTGCATTATGTCGCTATCCTGAACAACATATTCCTTCCCCTCGATATAGATTTTCCCAACCTCCCGGCAGGCAGCCTCTGAACCAAGTTTCACATAATCATCATACTTAATAACTTCAGCCCGAATAAACCCTTTTTCAAAATCACTGTGGATAATTCCAGCTGCTTTTGGCGCCTTAATCCCTTTGACAAAGGTCCAGGCCCGGCTTTCATCGGCTCCGGTCGTAAAATAGGTCTGAAGATTGAGCAATTTGTAAGCTGAATGGATCAGTTTATTGACCCCCGGTTCATCCAGTCCGAGATCTTCGAGAAAAAGTTGCTTCTCTTCATAAATCTCCAGTCCGGCAATGTCGGCTTCGGTTGCTGCAGCAATAATCAGTATTTCAGCATTTTCATCAGTAACAGCCTCTTCAAATTGCCGGGTGAATTTATTCCCTTTTGCTGCCGAGGATTCGTCGACGTTGCAAACATAAAGAACAGGCTTTTTGGTCAGCAGAAAGAAATCGTGGATAAGCGCCTCTTCATCTTCGGTTAATTCTAAGGTTCTGGCACTTTTACCGGTTAGCAAGACCGATCTTAATCTTTCTGCAATGGCAACTGTTTTCTGGGCAATTTTATCATTTCCTACCTTTGCCTGCTTTTGCAATTTGGCGATCCTGTTCTCGACCGTTTCCAGGTCCTTTAATTGTAATTCGATATCAATCACCTCTTTATCACGGACAGGATTGATAGAGCCATCAACATGAATGATATTTTCATTCTCAAAGCAGCGGATAACATGGATAATTGCATCAACTTCACGGATATTTGCCAGGAACTGATTACCGAGTCCTTCTCCCTTGCTGGCCCCTTTTACAAGTCCGGCAATATCAACAATTTCAACAGTTGTTGGAACGACCCGCTTTGGCTTATCAATTTCAGCCAGTTTGATCAGTCTTTTATCCGGAACGGTGATTACCCCAATATTGGGTTCGATCGTACAAAAAGGAAAATTTGCTGCCTGCGCTTTTGCATTCGAAAGGCAATTAAAAAGTGTCGATTTCCCGACATTGGGAAGTCCGACGATTCCACACTGTAAAGCCATTATAAATACGGTATATTTTAATCGGACAAAATTACTAATTTAGCTGAGAAATCTTACCTGAGTTCTCGCTAAGAAACAAACATGAGAATGCCAAACAGATAATCTGGGAGCCAATAGTAACAATAACCAAAAACTACATTGTCTATGAAGAATATCTTCTACTTATTTTTGATTTTAAATTTTATATCAATTACCGGATTTAGCCAGGACCGGATAATCAAAGTAACCCATGATACGATCAAATGTCAAATCAAGGAGATCGGGGATGATGAAGTAAAATATACTCAGCAGAATCTTTATGGTGATGTGGTTTTTGGTATAGATAAAAACAAAATTCACCAGATCATTTTCAGTGACGGGAAAGAGCTTAAAATCAAAGATTCGATGTACGACTCGGAACAATACGAAAAGCAGCATAAGAATGCTGTCAAAGTAGGATTTTTATCCCCTTTATTTGGGGCAACGAGTTTTACATTCGAACATAATCTAAAGCCGGGTAGCAGTATTGAGGCAACATTGGGTATCATCGGACTTGGAGATAATATTAATGGTGATTCTTCAGAAGGTATATATCTCAAATTTGGCTATAAATTCATCAAAAGTCCAGACTATTATTTTAAGGGGACCCAGTATGCCCATATTTTAAAAGGGACTTATATCAGACCCGAGATATCGCTTTTAACTTATAGTGAAATACCAAATATTGACAACTATTATACTTCTGGCAGCGGTGCAAGAGAAACGGTTACGATGTTTGCCATTATGCTTAATACTGGTAAACAATGGATTGTGAACAACCGCTTTTTATTCGACTGGTTCATTGGAGCCGGTTATGGATTTGGAGATGCAAAAAATAGTAATGCATTTAGGTTTGCATTTTTAGGAGGAGGAACAGATTCCAAGTTAGTACTGACTTCCGGGATCAGGATAGGTGTTTTATTTTAGAATTAAACCTTTTTCGGAATAAAGAGTCTTAGTGATAGAATATCATACAATTGTGGGTAGCTAAAATGGATTTAAACGAAAAGGAACTAATTGCCAATCTTAAATCTGAAGCAAGCAGGGAGCAGGCTTTTCAACTACTGGTAAAAATGTACCAGCAGCGGCTTTACTGGCATATCCGGAAAATAGTCATGAATCATGATGATACCGATGATATTCTGCAAAATGTATTTATAAAAGTATGGAAGAACATTGAAAGTTTCAGGGAGGATTCGTCACTATTCACCTGGCTGTTCAGAATCGCGACCAATGAATCGTTAAGCCATCTGCAAAAGCAAAAGCGCCATTCATTAGTTTCGATCAATGAAATAGGCGATTATCTTTCTGAATCACTCGAATCGGATGTTTATTTTGAGGGAGATGAAATTCAGAGGAAATTTCAATTGGCGATCCTTCAATTACCTAATAAACAGAGAATAGTATTTAATATGAAATATTTTGATGAAATGAAATATGAAGAGATTTCCCTGGTCCTTAAGACTTCTGTTGGGGCATTAAAAGCCTCGTATCACTTTGCGGTAAAAAAAATAGAAGAATTTTTGAAAGAAGATCCTAAATAGGGATTAAACCATTTGCGATCATAAATGTCAAATAGTTGTTAGAAATGAAAGAGAAAAACGTAAATATTGAACATCTGTTCGGAAAGCTCAAAAAAGAAACCCCTTTCAGGGTTCCTGAGAACTATTTCGAAACCTTCGCTGACCGACTTAATGTGCGAATTCAGGAAGAGAAGAATTCTTATTATAAGAGATCCTTATTTATCTACTTCAAGCCAATGATGGCAGTGGCTGCTATTTTAGTGCTTTCCATGCTGCTGATTTATATACCAATCACAAAGCTACTACCATCTGATTCGGGAAATATCGTTCAAAATCGCTCAGAAAAGAACGTCAATGATTCAGTCAGTGGTATTCCCGCAGCTTTAATCTCGAATTTCTCAGAAGAACAGCTCCTCGCTGCATTTTCAGCCTCCAATGATTTGGACTCAAAAACCCTAACCGCTGATAATCTTGCAGTTTACATTGCAGACAATTACAGCAGTTACGAAATTCTTACCGATAATTAAAAATAGAACCATGAAACGACCAATCTCAACCAGGATAAATTGCGAAGAAAGCAATTTCCGGCTATTTTCAACCCACTTTAAGAAATCATGGAGTTATTTCTTGAATATCAATGTACTAATTATTGGTTTAATCCTGACCTCCTATGTTGGGATGGCTCAACAAAAACTTGATCCTCAGATGCTTGAATTGATCAAAACCAAAAAGATAGCATTCCTGACCGAACAAATCGGACTGACTTCTCAGGAGGCCCAAAAATTCTGGCCGGTATATAACGAACTCGATAAAGAGAAATCTCTGCTTATGGATAAAAAGAGAGAACTCGAGTCACGCGGTGATACACCAAAACCAGGAATGAAAGAGGCCGATTTCCGCCAATTGGCCATAGAAATGGCATCAATTCATACCAAAGAGGGTAAATTAAGTGAAGAGTACAATATAAAATTTTTAAATATTCTCTCTGCTGAGAAGGTGGTGAAACTTTACCTTGCTGAAGGCAAATTCAGAGCTACTTTATTGCACGAATTGCGCAGGAGTCAGCAGGATAAAAAAGAAAATGAACATAAATAGATGATATGTTTAGCTAGTGAAAGTAGTTTAAGTAGAGTAGTTTTTAGTAGTGAAGTTTCGGTTAAGAGGTTGTCAGAAATCAGCGATTTATTGACAACCTCTTTTTTGTAATAGGTTGTTAGACTATTAGGCTATTAGGGGTTGAATATTATTTGCTGGTATTAAGTATATCTTCCAAAACGCCTAACTGCCAACAGCCTAAAAGCCTATCTTCCAGTCGTTACACTTTTAATGCGATAACCAGCTCTGTTACTGAAATGAGCTGTTGTTCCCCGGTTTCCATATTTTTTAAATTAACCATTCCCTTTTCGATTTCAGACTCTCCAGCCAGTACAACAAATTTAATACCCTTTCGATTGGCATAAACCATCTGCTTTTTCATTTTATCAGAATCGGGATAAATCTCACTGCTGATACCTGCTTGCCGCAAACAGGATAAAAGGGGAAGGCAGTAGCATTCTTCTTTTTCTCCAAAGTTTACAAACATCACTTTTGAAGAAGCCATAGCATCTTTTGGAAAAATGTCGAGTTGTGACATTACATCGTAAATCCGGTCGGCTCCAAAAGAAATTCCAACCCCTGAAACACCTGAAAGACCGAATATTCCGGTAAGATCATCATACCTGCCACCACCAGTAATTGACCCAATTTCAACATCCTTTGATTTGACTTCAAAAATTGCACCCGTATAATAGTTTAAGCCTCGCGCTAAAGTCAGATCCAATTCAATTTCGGATTCTAAATTAATGCCAGACAGGTAGTTAAAGATTGTGCGCACCTCCTTTATTCCCTGCAGGCCTGTTGAGGACATTGAGATCACCTGTTCAATCTGGTTTATTTTTTCAGTATTGCTTCCATTTAAATGGAGAATTGGCTGAAGCTTAAGGATTGCTTCCTGAGTTACCCCTTTATGAATCAGTTCTTCATTGACCTTATCAATACCGATTTTATCTAATTTGTCAATCGCGACAGTAATGTCGATAATCCGTTCAGATTCTCCAATAGATTCTGCTATACCGGCAAGAATTTTACGATTGTTCACTTTAATTACGACCCTTAGACCAAGATTCCGGAAAATATGGTCGACAATCTGGATCAGTTCAACTTCGTTCAGTAGCGAATCTGAGCCAATAATGTCCACATCACACTGGTAAAACTCACGATAACGTCCTTTCTGAGGTCGGTCGGCACGCCAAACCGGCTGAATCTGATATCTGCGAAAAGGAAATACAATATCATTCTGGTTTTGAACAACATACCTTGCAAAGGGTACCGTAAGATCATATCGCAATCCCTTTTCCGAAATCTTTGTAGTGAGTTTTGAACTGTTTGAAGCCGTTAATTCCTCCGAATTTACAGCTGAAAGGTAGTCACCGGAGTTTAGAATTTTAAACAACAATTTATCACCTTCTTCGCCATATTTCCCCATCAGGGTTGAAAGATTTTCCATTGCTGGTGTTTCAATCTGCTGAAAACCATACAATTGAAATACCCTTTTCACGGTATCAAAGATATAATTCCTCCTTGCCATTTCATTGGGAGAAAAGTCCCGGGTTCCTTTGGGTATTGACGGTTTCTGTGCCATGCTAATTTTTAAAAATTAAGGTGCAAAGTTAGGGAATAATCGCAAAAAAGAGGATGTCTTTGGGGACACCCTCTTTGAATTTAATAATTATGTCTGAGGGAATTTTTAATGCCCTCTGCAACGATGTGTTGTTGTACAATAAATACTTTAATCAATCAATTAAATAGGTATTTAATACCAAACATCATTTGCCATCTTGAACCAATAGCTGTTGAGTTTTGGAATGGTTGAGTAAACGGAGTTGTTCCCGTTTGGAATGGTAGCGAGAATGAAGGAGTTTTTCCATCGGCAGAGATACCCTCATATTTTAATATGTTTGTAGCTGTAGGAATTTTAACCACACCCCAATCCCGGTTGATAAAATTTCCGGCATTAATCATATCCAATGAGAACCTGATCGTGTGAGATTCTTTGCCAACTTTAAGTTTTAAATCCTGAGTTATGTTTAAATCCAGTTTACTATAGTAAGGCAATACCGTGGCATTTCGTTTAGCGTATTGACCCCTGTGCGTATTCAGGTAGGTTGAATTGGAAATGAACGCGTCCAGCTGTGACCAAATTTGTGCAGCTGATCTTGTATCAGTTGACGTTCCTGTACCTAACCCACCTGAACCGACTTTAACCAGGTTGATATCAGAAATTGTTTTTGGAATATACATCAGGTCATTACCCGTATTACCATCGCCGTTTAAGTCACCATTATAGACATATGAGGTTACACCATTGTTTGTCAATTCATAGATTGCTCCAAATGTTGTAGCAAGATTTTTCCCTTCATTTAGTTTATAGGAGAAGTTGCCAATAACCCTGTGTGGCTGGTAATAGGATGCATAACCTAAATTAGCTGCGTTAGGATCCTGATTGGCAACTGGTGCTGCACTCCATAATGATGAAGCAGTTGAACCACCTTCTGCAGTGTTCTTGGCCACTGAACGAGTGTACGCTATGCCATAGGTTAAATTTTCAAGAGTTCTTTGAATCTTTGCAGTTAAGGTGTAGACAAAACCCTTACTTGTGTTACTCATTAAAATTGCGTTCCCAATATTAGGATTTGCCAATGTCGTACCGGCATAATATTTATTTGTATTTGCAACCGAAGTTAAGTAACGGGTTCTGTTATCAATACCACCCAAAGCAAATCCGTTCGATTCATTTAAATTGACATTGGAGTAATAAACTGCATTGATGTCTTTGGTATAGTTGTATTCAGCACCGACTAACCAGCCTTCATCCAATTTCTTGTCAACAGCCAATGTTGATTTCCATGCTGTTGGATATTTGAAGTTTTTAGCAACCAAAGCAGTACTGTATGAAGTATTGGCAGCACCGGCAGTAGGCCTGTAAGCGTTAGGGTCAGCATTAAATACTGTCTTGTTGGCAGCGTTGGTGAATGAACCAAATTGAATACCATTGTTCGAAGCCTGGTTAGAAATCCAGACGAATGGCGGAGGTCCTGCGAAGATACCGGTACCGCCTCTAACCTGTAATGTTTTATCACTGTTGGGATTCCAGTTGAAACCAAATCTTGGTGAAACAAGAACATTATTCATTGGTGCTTTACCAATATTATATGACACATCGTCTTTGAATTTCAATGCATCAAAGTTAGGGTTATCAGTCATTGCCTGTTTATAAATGGTCTCATCAAATCTCAATCCAGCAGTTACGGTTAAATCATTTGTAATTTTCCACTTATCCTGGACAAACTGCGATAACTCTGTTGATCCGGCATAAGCCCAAGGGAAAGCCCCACCTGGCAAAGCAGAATATTGCAGGTAATATGATTTAGCATTTAATGTTCCGTTTTTTGCTGAATTATAGAAATCTGTCAGGCTATTGAATTGATAAACACCCTGATAACCTGGAGCAAATGCATTCTGATATTTCTTTAGTGAGTTTTGAGTACCAAAAGTTAGTTCATGCGCACCACTATAATAAGTCAAAATATCATTCAACTGGTATACGTTGGTAAACAATTTATTGTTGTAAGTGTACATTTCATAACCGAAAGTGGTAGAAATATTTCCATTGTTTAAGATATCAACCAGTGGAAATGTAGAACTATTGGAGTGAGGAGAACGGAAATCTCTCAATGCGGTATAACCAATTTGTAATTTATTTGACAACTTATTATTGAAATGGGTATTCAACTCAGCAATTAAAATATTAAAGTTGTTATTAATCACATAACCACTGCCAAAGAAAGGCATTGAATAGGTTCCTGGTTGTCCACCGGTTACCTGGCCAGAACCTGGTCGTGAAGTAGATGCAAATTGATCGGCAAATGATTTTAAGTAGTTATACTTCAATGTGAAAGTATTCTTGCTATTAATGTTCCAGTCTAATTTGGCTGTGACCTTATCTGAATTAGTTTTGAATGAATATCCCTGGAAAGAACCAGGGTCATATCCATACTTGGATTTTAGGAAACCAGCTAAAGCAGTTAAAGTATCTGCGTTTGCCTGGGAATAATTTCCACCCGCAGCATGAGTTGCGTCAGAAGCCAACATTGAAGTAGCGGGAGCGTCTTGTCTTACTTGCTCCACACTAACATAGAAAAACAATTTGTCTTTAATAATTGGCCCACCTAAACTAAATCCTTTTATAGAGTAATTAAAAGGAGTTTTTGGAACTGTTGTCGGTCCCGCATTATAACCCAAATAATTTTCATTCCTGGAATATTGGTAAATACTACCTTTAAAAGTATTTGTACCACTTTTAGTTACGGTGTTAACACCTGTTCCGGAAAATCCACCCTGTTTCACATCATAAGGTGATACATTAACCTGAATTTGCTCAATCGCTTCCAATGAAATTGGTTGTGCAGATGTTTGTCCACCCAGGATAGACGACAGTCCAAATGAATTGTTAAAATTAGCACCATCAACCGTCATATTATTGTATTGGTTACTTCTGCCACCAATATTCAATCCGTTTGCCGTAGGTTCTAACTTAACAAAATCCTGAATTGAACGGTTAATTGTTGGTAAACGATCAATTTGAGTTCTGGTAATTAACTCCTGAGATCCCGTCCTTGAACTACTGAAAGTCTTATCATTTGAAAACTGAATCACAACTTCACCTAACTGAGTTGCCTGATCAACTAATTTAAAATTTTGTTTAAAAGTTTGGCCCAAATTTAAATAAATGTCTGTTGCTGTTTCAGACCTGAATCCGACAAAAGAGGTGGTTAATGTATAAGGGCCGCCGATTTTCAAGTTTGGTAGATTATACCGGCCATCATTACGCGTGGTGGTCATATATTTTGTACCTGTCGGGATATGAACTGCGGTTACATTTACATTTGGTAATGATCCAGTTCCATCCGAAATGGTCCCTGAAATTTCAGAAGTCGTTTCCTGAGACTTTGCGATAACGGCAAATAGGATTAGCATTATCAGTATCAACATACTTTTTAGTTTTCTCATGCTTTTTGTTTTTTAGTTTATGAATTCCTTAGTAATAACAGATGTAAATTTTAATGTTATTTAACAATTTTTAATATTTAACAAATTAAGACAAACTTAATTTCATTTCCCACACAATTGGATAACATTCCTGTTACATTTATGGCGCCACTGACCGATTATAGTTATTCCGCCAATCGTTTTCTGGTTAAAATCCGGTTGGAATGACTACTTTTGCGGCAATTGCAACAATAATTCGATGTCAAAAGAAAGTTTTAATCGGTTAATAAAAATGCACGGCTACGTTAATCAGCCGATTGCACCAGGTATTGACCTTCTGGGTGAGATCCGGAAAATGAAATTGGCAAAAAATGCAGTAATTCTGGGACATTATTATATTACTGCTGAACTTCAGGATATTTCTGATTTTCTGGGAGATTCCCTTGCCTTGGCACAACAGGCGCAAAAGACAGATGCTGATCTAATTCTATTTGTTGGGGTTCACTTTATGGGTGAGACTGCAAAGATTCTTAATCCCGATAAAAAAGTCATTGTTCCCGATCTGAATGCCGGATGTTCATTGGCAGAATCGGCGCCGGCTGAGGCATTTCAGGCTTTTAAAATTCAACATCCTGATCACAAGGTCATTTCTTACATCAATTGCTCCGCTGAAATCAAGGCACTATCGGATGTTATTGTAACCTCCTCAAATGCTATGAAGATTGTGGAATCATTTCCAAAAGAACAACCTTTGATCTTTGCGCCAGACAAGAATCTAGGAAATTATATTAATTCGGTGACAGGAAGACAAATGGTTCTTTGGAATGGGGCATGCATGGTTCATGAAAAATATTCGCTGGAGAAAATTGTCAAACTAATGGACGAACAACCTAAAGCACTTTTTATTGCCCATCCGGAATGTGAACAACAGGTTCTTTTGGTCGCTGATTTCATTGGTTCTACAACTGCACTGCTTAATTATGTGGCTAAAAGTGAAGCCTCCGAATTTATCGTAGCAACTGAAAGTGGAATCCTCCACCAGATGCAGCGGAACTGCCCTGACAAAATATTTATCCCGGCACCTTCGATCGACTCAACATGTGGCTGTAATGACTGTAGTTATATGAAATTAAATACAATACAAAAACTATACCTTGCGCTAAAATATGAAAAACCCGAAATAATTCTCGATCCGTCAATCATTGAAAAGGCTAAAATACCCATCCTCAGAATGCTTGAATTATCAATCTGATTGGAATTGAGTTTGACAAAAGGCAGCTGGCAATTAGCAACTGGCCACTTGCCTGGACCGGCTTCCATTGATGACTTTCTTTACCAGTCAAAGCTTTGAACAAATTTAAATTTATCCAACAAAAAATTATATCTCAGGCAGCCAGTCGCAATTGCCGGAATCTTATTTACTCAATAATTGTTGTCCAATTGTATGGGTCCGGTTCAAGACCATATTGAATTCCTCTAAGCTTTTCATAAAGTTGAACCGACACTTTGCCCGGTTCAGTTCCGTAGGTGTATTCTAAATTTTTGTCGGCATCAAAGACTCTTTTAATCGGAGAGATTACAGCAGCTGTACCGCAGGCTCCAACTTCATCAAATTCGGAGAGTTCTTCTACCGGAATCTGACGTTCTTCAATCTTCATCCCCATATCAGCAGCCAATTGTCGTAAACTCATATTGGTAATAGAGGGGAGAATTGACCCTGATTTGGGAGTTACATAGGAATTTCCTTTAATCGCAAAAAAATTGGCAGGTCCACATTCATCAATATATTTCTTTTCCCTAGCATCCAGATAAAGTACAGCTGAGAATCCCTCATGATGGGCACGCTGACCGGCAACAAGACTGGCTGCATAATTACCACCAACCTTAATTTTACCGGTTCCCAGAGGAGCTGCACGATCGTATTCGCGATAGATTACCAGATCAGTCGGTTTAAAACCCTCTTTAAAGTAAGGACCAACAGGCATGACCAATACCAAAAAAAGATACTCATCTGCTGGATTTACACCGATTTGAGGGCCTGTTCCAATGAGCAATGGACGAATATATAAAGATGCCCCGGATTCAAAAGGCGGAACAAAAGCCTCGTTTAATTTCACAACTTTCTTTACTGCATCAGTGAATAATTGAGTTGGTACTTCAGCCATCATAATCCCTTGTGAAGAACGCTGCATTCGCTTTGCATTCTCTTCCATCCTGAAAACACGGATCTTTCCGTCTTTCCCTCTGAAAGCTTTTAATCCTTCAAAAGCCTCTTGTCCATAATGAAATGTAGTTGCCCCAATATGCAAAGTAACATTTTCAGATTCAGACACTTCTAATTCACCCCATTTACCATTGCGATACCAGCAACGAATATTGAAATCCGCTTTGCTATACCCAAATCCAAGATTTTTCCAGTCTATTGTTTCCATATCTTAATTTTATGCACTGATTCCGTCTGCTAAAGTACAATTAATCCATTAAAAGTTAGTTTTATTCAGAAAACAAAGCATTGATATCCCTAAATTTTTATCGGTGTAACTTTGCCAAATTCTCCGACTGTGAACTTTACAAACCGACAATTCTGAAAAATTTATTAACCATTATATTAACAAATATGATCCGCACAATAACGATGCATTGACATATTATATCATTGTATTTCAATCATTTATATATAAACATAAACCAATTTTTACAAATTTCCACATTTACTGCATTGAACTAAAAATGAATTTTCTTCGATTCAGCGTCTGGGATGAAAAATAAGTTCAAATTCTTCGTAAATTTGATAATGGATTCTAAAAATACCGATTTTAAAATAGTATTTGTAAGGTCTTGAAATAGTAATTATTGGAAATAGGTAAATTAAAATGAAAATAATCCATCCACCTGAAAGTGCAGGAATCCATGATATCTTATCAAAAACGACACATTAGTAAATAAGAAATAAATCCTAAAATTCTTACCTTAAAACCCATTAGCAATGGAAGAAAATTTGACTGAAGCATCTCCATTAAGCATGGTTCCGGCAAGGGGCCATGCAGTTCCCAATAAAAACAGGCTTTCAGTTCTCAGCTTCCCATACGATGAATCAATTCTTCAATTCATCGCAAAAAATTACCCGCATACGACAATCCATGACTGGAATAATTGGAACTGGCAGATAAAACATAGTATAGATTCTGCCGACCGGTTGAAGGAGATATTTGGGGAATTCCATGAAAACGTGATCCGTTCATTGCCGGAAGACCATTTACCATTTCGCATAACTCCTTACTTTAGTTCATTACTAAGCCGTTTATCTCCAAATCACCCACTTTTCAGAACCGTTGTTCCCGCCAAAGAAGAGTTAATTACAACTCCGGGAGAAATGATTGATCCTCTTTGCGAAGCAGAAATTACACCTGTACCTCATATTGTTCATCGTTATCCTGATCGTGTATTATTTACTGTAACAGGTTTTTGTGCTGCATATTGCCGTTACTGTACACGAAGTCATATGGTGTCTCAACAAAATAAATGTCATGTTTCAATCCGAAGTTGGGACAGAGCGATAGAATACATCAGAATTAACAATTGCATCAGGGATGTCCTTATTTCAGGAGGCGATCCGCTTACCTTGTCAGACTCGGGTATCGAATATCTATTATCCCGCATAAGAGCCATTCCCCATGTTGAAATTATAAGGATAGGCACTAAGATCCCGGTTGTATTACCGATGAGAATTACAAGGAGTTTGGTAAACATCATCAAAAAATATCATCCGGTGATGATGAGCCTTCATTTCTCACATCCGGATGAACTCAGCATTGAAGCGAGAGAAGCTTGCAACCGTCTGGCAGATGGTGGAATACCATTGGGAAGCCAAAGCGTCCTTTTGAAAGGGGTCAATGATCAGGTCGAAATCTTTAAAAAGCTTAATCATGAACTTTTAAAGGTCCGTGTTAGACCATATTACATCTACCAATGTGATCCAATTCCCGGCTCTGCCCATTTTCGGACTGAAATAAAAAAAGGGATCGATATTATTAATGGGCTTACTGGTTATACCTCGGGTTATGCTGTCCCGCATTTTGTAATTGACGCTCCTGGGGGAGGGGGGAAAATTCCAATATTGCCATACGCTATTAAAAGCACTAATAAAGAAGGTGTTACACTTATTAATTACGAAGGAAAAGAGTACATCTATCCTGAAAAGTTTTCAAATAATTTGGAAATATGATAAAAGTCGGCCTGACTTTCGACCTAAAGGAGGATTATTTGCAATTAGGATATACCCATGATGAGGTTGCTGAATTTGATACTCCGGAGACTATAGACGCACTTGAACAAGCCCTGAATTCATTGGGTTTCGAAGTGATCCGGATTGGGAATATTTTCAAACTGGTGAATTATCTTAATGATCAGAGTCGCTGCGATCTTATTTTCAATATTTGTGAGGGAATGTTTGGAATCGCACGTGAGGCACAGGTGCCGTGTCTTTTGGATGCCTACCGGATACCCTACGTATTCAGCGAACCCGATATCCTGAACCTGACACTCGACAAAGGATTGACCAAACTGGTTCTAAAACAAGCTGGAATACCTACTTCTGAATTCAGCATAATATCGCATATTACTGATCTTCATAATATTAGAATGCCATTTCCACTTTTTGTAAAACCTGTGGCAGAGGGGACGAGCAAAGGAATTGATGGATTCTCATTTGTTACCGATCAAATTCAACTCGAAAAATCGGTAAACTACCTGTTGACAACCTATCATCAATCAGTTTTAGTGGAATCCTTTCTTCCAGGAAGAGAGTTTACCGTTGGAATCGTTGGAAGCGGCGAAAATACAAAAGCGTTAGGAACCCTGGAGATCATTTTGAATGAACATACCCCCCACCCTTTCTATTCGTTTACCATCAAGAAAGAGTGGGAAAAATATGCCAGTTATCACCTGGCAACTGACGAAGTTGCTTTAAAATGTGCTGAAATTGCTGTCGATGTTTGGAAAATAATCAAAGGGAAAGATGGGGGTCGGATTGATTTCAGATTGGATGCCCAAGGAAAACCTAATCTGATAGAAATAAACCCTTTAGCAGGTCTAAATCCAATCTGGTCCGATCTGCCGATACTTGCCAGGTTGAGTGGAATGACCTATATTCAATTGATCAGTGCCATAATGGATTCAGCTCTAAAACGAACATCTTTAAATTATAATGAATGGCACATGCGATAATTCTTCATAATCCCGTCAGCGATACATCCAGGCAGGATGAACTGGATGTCCTTGATCAGGTGGAATTGATTTCCGAAACACTGACCAATTTGGGATACAGCTATCAATCACTGGAATTTACATTAAATAACAGCGACCTATTCAATTTATTGAAAAATAAGCCTGTTTCAGTGGTTTTTAATCTGGTTGAAACAATCAATAATTCCGGACGGTTCAGTTTTGTAGCCGCTGCAACGCTCGAATTATTCAAGGTTTCTTTTACCGGATCGGGGGCCGAAGCGATATTTCTGACTACCGACAAACTAGTTTGCAAAACTATACTTATCTTTAACAACATTAAAACACCTGCCTGGGCAAGGGAATTAGCAGAAGTTGACCCGGACATCATTTACCTGATCAAACCAATTTCCGAGGACGGTTCAGTGGGAATTGATGATGCACAGCTTTTCTCAGGAAAGGAACTCAAAGAGATCCCTGAAGGTTATTTTGCTGAAGAATATATTCATGGACGTGAATTTAATATTTCGATCATTGCCGGGGAAGAATCTTTTCAGGTATTACCAGCTGCGGAAATGTGCTTCTCAAAGGAATTCTATAATGATAAACCGCGTATTTTGGGTTATAATGCCAAGTGGGATGAACATTCTATGGAGTATCAAAACACCACAAGAAGTTTTCAATTTAACGAGCCTGATCAAATATTATATTCTGAATTACAGGAGATTGCAGGAAAGTGTTGGCGAATTTTCGGACTCCGGGGATATGCACGCGTTGATATAAGGGTTGGAGACGATGGCTTACCTCAGGTAATTGAAATAAATGCAAATCCCTGTATAGCACCCGACAGTGGCTTTATAGCTGCTTGTCATGAGGCAGGATTAAATAATATAGAAATTATAAAAAGAATTATTCATGATGCAAAACAATACTAACCAGGAATTTAAGAATAAGGGATTTAGAAAAACAGTCGTACCTACTGATATAATGACGGTTACAGATATATTGAAATCGACCGGCTTTTTTAAACCATTTGAAATAGATGTGGCCATCGAACTTCTCCAGGATCGGATGAAAGATGGAGAGGGATGCGGTTATCAATTTTACTTCCTTGAACTCGAAGGACGAACAGTGGCCTATGCCTGTTACGGTGAAATCCCATGTACCATCAAAAATTATGACCTTTACTGGTTGGCCGTGGATAATAATTTCAGAGGAAAAGGTCTTGGCACAATGCTGCTTCAAAAAATCGAAGAGGATATCAAAAAACATTCAGGAAGAGGCATCTATATTGAAACTTCCAATAAGGAACAATATGCCCCAACAATCGCTTTTTACAAGAAAAGCAGATACAAACAAATTGCTGTTTTCAAAGATTTCTATGCCATAAACGACAATAAGGCAGTTTTTTACAAAAAACTTTAAACCTCTTCGTACGGAATATCCTGGACCTCTGATCCGTTGTATTTCGGTGACTTGGGATCAATTTTGCGGGCTCTGAACAGGTCTGAGATTCCATTTAGTATGAGTAATGCTCCAAGAAACGGAAGAATGGCCTCTGCACTTTTAAAAGGATTGGAGAGTAAAAAGAGGCCGCTTCCTAAAGTAAATAATCCAATAATCATAAAGAGCCATGCCCAGACTGAACGTGTAAGAGATCCCAATGATCCTGCCAATTGTATAAACCCCATGATCAATAAGATAATTCCAATAAAAACCATGAATATTTTGATCATGATTGTCGGTGAGGTAATAAAAACCATCCCAAATATGATGTTCATCACTCCTTGAACAGACCAAAATCCAATCCGGTTTCTGTTCATTCTTAGGTTCGACAGAATCAGAGTGATGAGTCCGCTTACCAAAAGCATGGCACCAATAACCATCATAACCGTTTTCATGGTCAAACCCGGAACAATTAAAAGAACACCGCCGATAAGAATAGTTGAAATACTTCGGGTTATTGAACCCTTGGAGTTTGAGACAAATAAATTTTTCATAATTTCAGCATGAAAGTATTTTAAAACCTACAATTAACGATCTAACAAGAAACCTATTTTAATTTCATTTGAAAGGTATTCAAAAATGAATATCCGGCAGACCGAAATTTATGCAAAATAGCTATTTCAATGATTATTTCGAAACTTAATCAGATTTTTTTGGAAAATCAGTTTAAATTTGCGCTCTGAAATAACCATGATTCAGAAAATACTGAGGAAAATTATTTTTACGGACCTCCTACCCGGTAGGATTTGATCAAATAAAGAAGAAAGAATAAACAGATTAAACCTAAAGTTATTTAGCTCAATATATGGGACGCGCATTTGAATACAGAAAGGCCAGAAAGATGAAACGGTGGGGATCGATGGCCAGAACTTTCACGAAAATAGGAAAAGAGATTGCTATTTGCATAAAATCAGCAGGACCGGATCCGGTTTCAAACTCACGACTTCGTGTATTGATGCAAAATGCCAAAAATGCCAGTATGCCCAAAGAGAATATCGAACGGGCAATTAAGAAGGCAACATCAAAAGATCAGACCGATTATAAAGAGGTAGTATATGAAGGTTATGCCCCACATGGTATAGCGGTTCTTGTGGAAACAGCCACCGATAATACTACTCGTACAGTAGCAAATGTCCGGAGTTACTTCAATAAAAACGGCGGTTCACTTGGGACATCAGGATGCGTGGATTATCTTTTTGAGCATAAATGCCTGTTCAAAGTAAAGAACAAGGAAGGCATTGATCTTGAGGAACTTGAATTCGAAATGATTGATTTGGGTGTTCAGGAGGTTTTTGCTGAAGATGAAAATATAATTATCTATGGCGACTTTGAAGCTTTCGGACCAATTCAAAAATATATCGAAGAAAATGATTTTGAGATTGTTAATGCAGAATTTGAGCGGATTCCTTCCGAAGTTAAGGAGTTAAATGAAGATCAGATTGCTGAAGTTGAGAAGCTGTTAGAGAAACTTGAAGAAGATGACGATGTAACTAATGTTTTTCATAATATGAAAGATTAGAAATGTTAAATTTCTATTAAAATTTAACATTTTTTTATTATTTTATTTGAATTTATTTTCCTAATATTGTACTCATAGAATTAAAAATACAAACAAGATATTCAAGACATCCTTTCACCAGTTGAAAGGTTATTTAGGTTAGGTTTAGGTTAGGTAGAGCAAGGAGTCATTCGACTCCTTGCTTGTTTTTATCCCTATTCTATTGAGCTTCACCCAGAAGCATCTGCTTCCCTTTTTCAATATTTTCAAGTTGCTTAACTGTCAGTTTTGGATATTCAATTCCCAAAGAGCTAAGTTTTTCAACGATAATCTGGCATACAAGTAACTGCATAAACCATTTATGATCTGCGGGAATAATATACCAGGGAGCTATTGCAGTTGATGTGTGCTTAAAAGCCTGCTCATAGGCTGAATGGTAATCTGCCCAGTATTTACGTTCCTCAACATCCCGATCAGAAAATTTCCAATTTTTTTCAGGATGTTCTATCCGCTTTAAAAACCGTCTTTTCTGTTCATCTTTAGAAACATTAAGGAAAAATTTCAGGATTAGTGTACAATTGTTGGAAAGGTACTTCTCAAAATTATTGATTTCGTTATATCGCTGAAGCCATAACGACTGGTCCGGGGCGACTTTGCTATAGTCGATCGCAAGTTTTTGACCGGCGAGAATTTCCGGATGGACCCTGGTAACCAAAACCTCTTCGTAATAGGAGCGGTTAAAAATACCAATATCCCCTTTTGCAGGAGTAACCTTCATGCAGCGCCATAAATAGGCATGATCAAGCTCCTCAGCAGAAGGCACTTTAAAACTTGTGACATTACAACCCTGTGGGTTTATTCCAGACATCACATGCTTTATTGTGCTGTCTTTCCCTGCAGCATCCATTGCCTGGAAAATAATTAATAATGAAAATTTATCCTGCGCATAGAGTTTGTCCTGAATTTCAGAAAGACTTTCAATCCCCTGTTTTAGTTCATCTTCTGCACTTTTTTGATTTGTAAATGAGTTCTTGTCATCAGTTGGAAAATCGGATAGTTTCCTGCTCCCGTCGGCAGGAAAAATGTATTTATCAAAATTCATAAACGATTATTTTAGTTAAAGATTAAATCAGAATGCCTGTTATAGGATTAATGGAATAAAGTTAATGATTATTCGGCTCAATAGTGAAATGCCTGGATTAATGTTAATAGATCTTTCAATTACTTATCTTTGCAGTTAGATCGAAAATAAACTGAATGTTAGATCAAAAAACAATATGTGCCATTTCTACTCCTCCGGGTATAGGTGGAATTGCTGTAATTCGGATGTCTGGAAAGGCAGCTATTCAGATTGCAGAGATGGTTTACCGGTCACCCCAAATTGATAAGAAGCTCTCAGATCAACAGGCAAACACCCTCCATTTTGGTACAATCAGGTCGGAAGATAACCTGATCGATGAAGTTGTTATTGGCCTTTTTCGGGCACCTCACTCCTTTACCGGTGAGGATATAATTGAAATCTCCTGTCATGGATCGATCTACATTCAGCAGCAAATACTTCAATTATTGATTTCACGTGGCGCCCGTCTGGCTCGGCCAGGTGAATTTACCCAGAGAGCATTCCTCAATGGCAAGATGGATTTATCCCAGGCAGAAGCAGTTGCAGACTTAATTGCTTCAGCAAATGCAGCTGCACATAAACTGGCTATAAATCAAATGCGTGGTGGGTTCTCCCGGGAGCTTAACCAGTTAAGAGCTGAATTGCTCCGGTTCGCAGCCCTGGTAGAGCTTGAACTTGATTTTGCGGAGGAGGATGTTGAATTTGCTGACCGAAGTTCATTAATTGAATTATCGACTCGAATTGCAAACCTGTTACAGAAACTTACGGATTCGTTCCGACTGGGAAATGTCATTAAAAACGGTATACCTGTAGCAATTATAGGCGAAACAAACGTAGGAAAATCGACACTGCTAAATGCCCTGCTCAATGAAGATAAGGCCATAGTATCTGATATTCACGGCACTACACGTGATGTAATTGAAGATGTGGTCAATATTGGCGGCACCCTTTTCCGTTTTTCAGATACTGCCGGATTCCGCGAAACTGCTGATGTTATTGAAACGATGGGAATAGAACGGAGCTACCTTCAGCTCGGAAAGGCAGAGATTATTTTACTGGTGACCGACCTCAGCAGTGAAGTTGGTCCCATTTTTAAGCGGATTCACAATATCCGTGAAAAGATCACGGACCAGCATCTGATCATAATTGCCAATAAAGTAGATATTGCCTTAGAAGAGACTAAAACAAGATTGTCCGGGTTTAAATTATTTCAAAATGAATCGCTGGTTTTTTTGGCTGCCAAAAACCGTGATAACCTGGATCAGTTGATCCGAATAATGACCAATACATTGAATCTCTCTCCCACCGGTTCAGATGATATCATTGTCTCGAATGTGCGGCACTATGAAGCGCTCTCCCTGGCTCTCAATGCGATAAAGCTGGTTATAGAAGGGTTAAATTCAGGGATTACGGGTGATTTTCTGGCCCAGGATATCCGTGAGTGTCTCCATTATCTGGGCGAAATAACAGGTGAAATAACTACAGATGAGACACTTGGATATATTTTTAAGAATTTTTGTATCGGAAAGTAACCAGC
>TBL_comb47_HYPODRAFT_10000693_pt1 | contig 44539 bp, 39 predicted proteins | sample TroBogypolimnion_40_FD_10682 | JGI IMG/M metagenome (IMG submission 10682)
CTGTGGGCCGACGTCGGTGCTCTCGGCGGGATAAAGTTCCGGCGCGTTCGTCGCGTTCTGCAAGCCGGTCAGGGGCTGCTGGAATTGCTGCGCCTGCCGAGTGTTTTGAAACTGCTGCACGTTCACGGGCTGGGCGTGCAGGGGAAAAGTGGGGCCGACAATCAACAGTATGACGGCAAGGGTGCGACAAATGTTCACAATGTTGGATTTCCTAGAGGGTTCGATTTTCGCAGGTGATTGAGTTATGGTCCGTGCAGTTTTCCCACGGTGAAGCTGGTGCCGGGAACATTGCCGGCAACCGTGCCGGTAAATCCGTTCGCTAAATTAATCGCACTTCCCTGATAGGTGTTGCCACCCAGATTATTCACCGATCCATAGACGACCGATCCGTTGTTCCAGGTCCCATTCAGGCTCTTGAGCGACACGGTTCCATCAAAGGCCACGTTGAAAAGGTTGATCGTGTTGGCGGCCAAATTGACGATGCTGAACGCGGTGAGGTCCGCATTGTTGATGGAGACCAGGTTAGGCGCCGTGAAATTGGCGGTTGAGCCCGTGCCTGTCGCCGTCAGGATCTTGCCGCCGGCATCCAGCAAAATGCGGTCACCCGAATTCAACGTGAGATAGTGGGTCGTGATACTGGTGTTCAACACGGTCACCGAACCCAGCCGCGAGCTGAAGTTGACCTGGCCGGCGGTCGCGTCGGTGTTGATGGTTGTGTCACTGCTCAACCCGACATTCGCGCCGGTGGGGTCGCTCACCCCGACGTTCACATCCCCGTCCGAAGCAACGTTTACCGCGTTTGGCGCCGTCAAGGTGATGTGCCCGGCGTTATCAATCGCCGTGTTGTTTTGCAGGTTGATGACCGAACCCGAAGTGAGACCGACATCGCCCACATTGTTCCCCAGGCTCACATTGTTCAGGGTCAGGATGCCGGGAGTGGACAGTTCGAAATCACCGGCGTTCGCTTGCACGCTGACGTTCGGTGAAAAGAAAATTCCAGTTCCGCCGATAAGTGCAAGTTTGTTGTTGGCTGAAAGCCCGCTGAAATTCACCGAACCTTCGATGTTGATGTCCTTCGCCGCTACCAGATCAAATTCCGGGTGGCCCGCATAGGAACTCAAGTCCACGGTCAAGCCGTTGGGGTTGGCGCCGGGTGTGTTGATCGAAATGTTGCGGGCGGCGAATCCCCGGAACGTCTGGCCGGTGAAGAAATTAATATCCGGCAGGGAGAACGCCGGGTTCAGGAAAATGCGGTTGGGCGGGACAGGAATTTTGGCATCCTTCAGCGAGGAACTGTTGATCGTGGCATCGGCGCCCAGCGCGTCCTGCACGTCTTGCGGATTGACCACCGCCTGGATGGTGTTGGCGTCCAGCACTTCCACTTGATTGGGGTTGGCATTGTTGCCTGCCAACAGGCCGGTGTCGGTTGCTTTGCCGGATTGGATTAATTTGGTTTGCTTGTCAATTTCATGAGTGATCAACGGCAGGGAAGTCAAAGGATGAACAAAGCCTTTGACCAGCAGACTGCTCCTGACCAAGTCGTCGAGCCGGAAAAGAATGATCGGGGCGAGATGGGTTCCGCCGGGCAGAATGTAGGTCATCTGGCCCGGATACAAGCGCTGATGGAGGCCGTTGGGCAATTTGATTTGAGCCTCGTCTTCGAGGGCGATCACTTTGAATCCGCCGTTCGGCGTGGCTGCGACGATGAGCGTCGAACCCAAAACCGACGCCGTGGCCGAGCCGGTGTGGATGGATCCACCGCCTTTGCCGTGCGGCGAATGGAAGAGCAGGCTGCCCTGCTTCAGGTCGATCGTGCGGCTGGCCGGGTCAAAAGAAAAAATCGTGTTTGCCCCCACGCGGGTGACGGTGGCGTCCTGGGCCACCAGTTCCGCGCGCGAGCCCGGGCCGGTGCGCAGGATGTCCGGAATGGTGAAGACGTCATTGACGGCGGCGTGGGTTTTCTTCTCGTCAGCGGCGGAAATGATCTCCACGTCGTTGACGACTTGGGTGATCTTGGACTGCTTGAAATCCGAGGCGCGGCTTGTGCCAGTGCTGGCCAGGCAGATTATGCATAACGTGAGAGCGATTGGATTTTTCATGCGATCATTAAACGGGTTCAAATCTTCCTTATCCAAAGCATGAACAAGACTATCGGACGAGGCAAGTGAAAATCCGCTTTCGGCTCCTTATTTATCCGCCAGTGTGAATGAGCCGTCCCAATCGTCCGGCGGCGGACTCAACTCATAGGCGGCGCAGCGCGCGCGATACATTTCGCATAGAAAATCGTTTCCCGCCATTTCCTGGCGGGCTTCTTCAAAACGGCCGGCCGCCTCCGGAAATTTCCGGGTGCGATAAAGTTTTACCGCCTCGTGATAGGTCGCCAGCCATGCGGGCGGCGGCTGCGAGCGGTCGCTCAACAGGCTGAAGACCTCGACGGGCCTGGTCTTGCCCTTCACGGTCAGTAAATCCACCGTGCGATAGACGAACTGCTCGCGCGTCAGCTTCACCGCCTCTTCGCCCACCAGGATGTCCGTGTGAAATTGCTTGGTGGCGCTTTCCAGCCGGGCGGCCAAGTTCACGCCGTCGCCCAAAACGGTGAACTCCATGCGCTGCGGATGGCCGACGTTGCCGACAATGACTTCGCCATGGTTCACGCCGACGCCGATGGAGTATTTTTCCCGGTCCGGGTTTTCCTGCCAGCCGGCATTCAATTTTGCGAGCGCGGCGCGCATTTGCAACGCCGCAGAAACGGCTCCCTGCGCGTCCGCTGCAATGCCCTTGCTGTGCGTGTCGCCCCACACGGCCATGATGGCGTCGCCGATGAATTTCTGCAACGTGCCGTTGTGCTGCAAAACGCTGCCGACCATGTCCGAGAAATATTCATTGAGCTGCGCGACGAGTTTGTCGGCGTCCGATTTTTCGGTCAGGGTCGTGAAGCCCCGGATGTCGGAGAACAGAACCGTCACCGGCTGCTTGCGGCCTTTCAAGGCTTCCACGAAGGAGCGCCGGTCGTTGAGAATGGTGCGCGCGACGTTTTTGGAGACGTAGCGGTCCAGCACGTTGCGGTAGCGCCGCCGCTCCAGCTGCTCGAGCGTGTATTCAAAGATGATGCCGAAGGACCCGGTGCCGGCGAAGCAGAACAGGGCCGCCATCATCGGCACCACTAGGCTGTGGTCGTTGAAGGCAATCTGGCAGGCGACGAGAAACGCCACCGCCGCTCCGGCCGCCACCAGGCTCTTGAGCAGCGCCTGCGGGATGCCCATGCAGATGAACAGCGCCAGCAGCATCGCGCCCAAGGCGAGCCAGAAGTTGGTGGCCGGGGAGGTTTCCGTGAGCCACTCGCCTTGCAGCAGGGCCGCCAGCATCTGCGCCTGGATTTCCGGTCCCGGAGTTTCGCCCAGTTCGCGGAACGGCGTGGAATGGACGTCGTGGAAAATTTCCGCCATCGGGCCGACGATGACAATCTTGTTCGACACGGCGAGGCCGCCCTTGAACGGCGGTTTCTGCCAGAGCGCGTCTACAAACAGGCTTTCCACCGGCCACGCGCGGTAGGTGTTGGCGGGGTTTTGAAAATTGATGAACGTCATTTCATCGGGCGGCGGTGTGGCGATGGGTCCCTTGAATTTTTCGGCGGCGCGGGCGGTGATGTGGGTCAGGTTGTCGGGAATTTTTCCGGCGCGGATTTGGATTTTTAAATACGCGGCGATCCGCGGGTCCAGGCCGGGCATCCCCAACATTTCCCGTTCCACCGAAGTCTGGTAGCGGGCGCGGCGGACGATGTCATCGCCGTCCGTCCAGATGTTGACGAGGCCGATGGCCGATTCCGTGCCGGGCAGCAGCAGGCGCGCGTTGGGGGCGGTGAGCTTTTTGGTCTTGCCGGTTGCGCCTTCCTCGTCCGCAAACATTTCGCCGATGACCACGCGGTCCTTGTATTTGGCCAGCGTCCGGGCGAACACATCGTCGCCTTCCGTTTCGCTGGCGAAAACGAAATCGAACATGACCACCTTGGCCCCCGCATCCATGAGCTTTTGGAGGATTGCGGCATAGACGGAGCGGTCCCACGGCCACGGATGCAGCATCTTTTGCAGCGTCGGCGAGGCGGCGATCTCCTCCGGTGAGAGCGAGTCCAATTGGAAGGAAGTGCTGGAGAGGCCGACGAGCTTGATTCGTGGATCGGGCAGCGTTTGGCCGCGCACCAGGTAGCGCTGGTCGATCAGCGCGCCCTCCGCCTTTTGCCAGAGCCGGGAATCGGTCAGCCAGACGTTCTGGCTCAGCCAGAAAACCAGAATGCCGACGACGGCCACAATCCACTTCGGGCGATGAATTAAAAATCGGACCATGAAATTTTGAAAATTCCTCCGCAGTTAAATCGCAAGCCGGGGCGCGCGGTTCAAGAAAATAAAAAAAGGCGCTCCGACGAATCGAAGCGCCCTGCAAACAAAAGGAAAGATTACTTGGTGCCGAGAATCGCGTCCTTGGCGGCCTTGGCGACGCGGAACTTCACGACGCGCTTGGCCTTGATCTGGATGGCTTCCCCGGTCTTCGGGTTGCGGCCCATGCGGGCGGCACGGTTTTTCAGGACGAGCTTGCCGATGCCGGGCAGCGTGAACGTGTCCTTCGCGTGCTTGTAGGCGAGCGCGGCCAGATGGTCGAGGATTTCGCCGGCCTGTTTCTTGGAGAGCGCCGCCTTTTCAGCGATCGCGGCGACGAGTTGTGATTTGGAGAGTGCTTTAGCCATAATGTGTTCTCTTTCGATGGTTGTTGTTGTTCTGTTTTACTAACAAAGTCGTTTGACTTGGCTCGAATTAAAATCCTTCGTGCGCGTCACGCAAGCAAAAAAACAGAAAAAATCGCAGTATTTTCAGTGGCCTCCACCGCCGGACTTGACTTCAACGGGTAATTTTCCACCATCCGCAGGTGCCGCTGTTCACAATCCAAAACGAATTTCGCTACGAAATCACCCGCAAAATCTTCGAGGGCGGCATGGGCGTCGTCTATGAGGGCGAGCAGCACGGCGCCCGCGACTTCATCAAGCGCGTCGCCATCAAAATCATCCGGCCCAGTTTCGCGAGCCAGAAGATGTTCATCGAGAATTTCGTCGGCGAGGCCAAGCTCGTCGCCGACTTGATCCACACGAACATTGTCCAGACCTATCACCTCGGTGAAACCAACGGCGTCGCGTTCATCGCCATGGAATTGATCCGCGGCGTGAACCTGGAACAGTTTTCCCGGCAACTCACCGACAAGCGCAGAGTCTTGCCGAAGGAGTTGGCGGTGTTCATCACCAGCCGCATCGCGCGCGGGCTGGCTTACGCCCATGCCAAGTGCGACAAGGACGGCAAGCCGCTCGGTATCGTCCACCGCGACGTGAGTTTCAAAAACATCATGATCGCCTTCGAGGGCGATGTGAAGCTGACCGACTTCGGCATCGCCAAGGCGAAGGGTTTCCTCACCGATCAGGAGGGCGAAGTTGTCGCCGGCAAGGCCGATTACATGAGTCCCGAGCAGGCGGATTTCCAGATCACCGACAAGCGTTCCGACCTTTTCTCCGTCGGCGTCGTGCTGGCGAATCTGCTGCTCGGCAAAAATATTTTCAAGGGCGAGAACGCCGAGGAATCGCGCCAGCGCATCATGCACCAGCCGATGCCCGACTTCCGCGCTCTCGACCCGCGCATTGACGACAAGCTCAACGACATCTTGCACCACTGCCTCACGCGCGACCTCGACCGGCGCTACGCCACAGCGGATGAACTCATGGTGGATCTGGAGTATTACATCTACGGCGCCGGCTACGGCCCGACCAACGAGACGCTCGGCAAATTCATCCGCGAACTGTTTGGCCAGACCGTTCCGCCGGTTGGCGGGAACAACAGCCAGCACGACAAAACCGTCCTGCTCGCCAACCCGGTGAAACAATGAAACGCACTTCCCAGTTCGTGAAGTTGGGCTTGATCCAGACTGATGTGTCCGCCAATCCCGACGCGAACCTCAAGAAGACCCTTGCCCTCGTCGAACGCGCCGCCAAAGCGGGTGCGAAGATCATCTGCACGCAAGAGCTGTTCCGTTCGCAATACTTTTGCCAGAGCGAAGACCACAAGAACTTTAAACTCGCTGAAAAGATTCCCGGCCCGAGCACCGATGCCCTCCAGAAGCTCGCTAGGAAACACAAGGTCGTCATCATTGCGTCGCTGTTCGAGAAACGCGCGTCCGGCGTCTATCACAATACCGCCGCCATCATGGATGCCGACGGTTCGCTGCTGGGCATTTACCGGAAGATGCACATCCCCGACGACCCGTTGTTCTACGAGAAGTTTTATTTCACGCCCGGCGACCTCGGTTTCAAGACCTGGCAGACGCGTTATGGCAAGATTGGCGTGCTGATCTGCTGGGACCAGTGGTATCCCGAAGCCGCGCGGCTCACCGCCATGCAAGGCGCGGAGATTCTTTTCTATCCGACGGCCATCGGCTGGCATCCAAGCGAGAAAAAGGAATACGGCGAACGCCAGCACAGCGCCTGGGAAACCATCCAGCGCTCGCACGCCGTGGCCAATGGCTGCTTCGTGGCGTCCGTCAACCGCATCGGCCACGAAGTGATCAAAGGCGTGGGCGGCGATGGCTTGGAATTCTGGGGCCAAAGTTTCGTGGCCGGCACGTCCGGGGAAATCCTCGCCAAAGCCTCGACGAACAAGGAAGAGATTTTGATCGTGCCCGTGGATCTTGCCAAAGTGGACACCACCCGCACGCACTGGCCGTTCCTGCGCGACCGGCGGATTGATGCCTACGGAAACTTGACGAAGCGGTTGGTGGATTGAGATTGAAGACAAGGGCCATACACTTACATCGCGTGAATGCTTGCCAGAACAAATTCATTCTGATTTTGTTGGTTGCTTTAACAACTTGCTCCTCGTGTTCACGGTCGGATGCGAGAAAATTCTACAATGCTGGCAACAATAAATATCTTTCCGGTGATTACGCCGGTGCAATTGTAGATTTCAATGCAGCCATCCAAATTGATCCTAATTACATCGTTGCTTACAACAATCGTGGCCTTGCTAAAGACGCGCTTAAAGATGAGGCCGGAGCCATCGCAGATTATACCAAGGCCATTGAGCTAAATCCGCAATCCCAATTTGGCTATTACAATCGTGGCAACGCTGAACAGAACCTCAACAATTATACAAACGCAATTTCCGATTACGACAAAGCAATCGAATTAAATCCTCAAGACACTGCAGTATATTTGAATCGTGGCAACACAAAGTATCGTTTGAACGATTACACCGGAGCCATCGCTGATTTTAACAAAGCCATCGAACTCAATCCTCGATATGATAAGGCTTATACCAGCCGCGGTGTTGCGAAAGGCCGCCTTAACGATTACAGCAATGCAATTATTGACTTAACTGCGGCAATCGAAATAAATCCTCGATATGCTGAAGCCTACAATGATCGAGGCGTTGCGAAACGTGGTCTAGAGGATTACGGTGGAGCTATTGCTGATTTCGACAAAGCAATCGAGATAAATTCCAATTACACGAAAGCCATTGCAAGCCGCGCGGAAGTTCAGGCACTTAAAAAGTAGAATGTTGGACGAAAATGAAACTCGCTTGGATTACCGGTGCAAACGGTCTGATTGGCAATTATCTCGTCCAGACCGCGCCGCGTTTTGCCCCGGACTGGCGCGTGCGGGCATTGACGCGCGACCAGCTTGATCTGCTCGACTTCGCCGCCGTTCAGCGGGAGTTTCAGAAAGACAAACCGCAACTGGTCATCCATTGCGCGGCCATCACCGTCGTCGGCGAGGCGCAGAAAAATCCCGGGCTGGCGCGGCGTGTGAATGTTGAGGTCACCCGGCAGCTCGCGGAACTGGCGGCGGAAGTCCCTTTCATCTTTTTTTCCACGGATCTGGTTTTCGATGGGTGCAAAGGGTATTATCTCGAGACTGATGCGCCCAATCCACTGCACGTCTATGGCGAGACGAAGCTGGCGGCGGAAGAAATTGTCCTCAAAAATCCGCGGCATCTGGTCGTCCGCACGTCGCTCAACGGCGGCGTGTCGCCCAACGGCAATCGCGGCTTCAACGAACAGTTCCGGCGTTCGCTGCAAGCCGGGCAGGGGATGACGCTGTTCACTGATGAGTTCCGCTGTCCGATTCCGGCGGTGGAAACCGCGCGGGCGGTCTGGGAACTGGCGCGCAAGAAATGCGCGGGCATTTATCATGTGGCCGGTGCCGAAAAAATGTCGCGCCTGCAAATCGGTGAGCTGCTCATCCAACGGTGGCAGGAAGTGAAAACCGAAATCAAATGCGGTCTGGCGAAAGATTTTCCCGGCCCGCCGCGTGCGCTGGACACGTCGCTCGACATTTCAAAGGTGCAAAGGACACTGGCGGCACCGCTGCCCGGCCTGGGCGCATGGCTGGCGGCGAATCCGCACGAAAGGTTTTGAACAACAAAGAAGCCAAGCAAACTTTGTTGCCTGATTGCTTGGTGGTTAATTCCTGCTGGTCATTTCGGCTGCAATTCCAAGATGGTGATGGAGCAGGGCGGGAAGGTGCGGGTGAAGCTGGTGCCGAGGCCATCCACCTGTTCAGTGGTCGGCACGACTTTCTTTGGATCATCCAGTGAATTGGTTGCGTCGCGGTTGTCCGCCTTGAGCACGGTGGCCGTGCCTTTCGCTTCGATGGCGCTGACGCCGCTGATTTCCATCTTCAATTCTTGAGGCGCGTCGGCGCGGTTGACGATTTTGACAATGATCTTGCCGCTGCTGGCATCTCGCGTGGCGGAGTAGAACAGCGATTTCACTTCGCGGGTGGCGGCGGGAAGGTCTTTTCCGTCGCGTTTGCGGGCGGGGATGTTCCAGGGGTAGGTCGGGAGGTTTTGCGCTTCGGTCGCCAGCACATCATCGCCGCCCTGCGTTCCAAACATCTGCTGCGCGTAATAGGACGGCGAACCGTAGCTGGTCAGCGCGTCGTAACCGATCAGGTCCGATTTCCATTGCATCGAACGACCCGCGCCGAAATCGCTCACATTGACGAAGAGCGGCGCGTAACAGTGCATCTGCACGATGTCGGCATTGCGTTCCAGGCAGCACATCCAGGCGGCGTCGCCGAGCGCACCGGCCATGTTGGGCGTGGGCGAGCCGACGCGCGTGGCCCATTCGCCGACGAAGATTTTTGTCGGGTTGCTGCGGTCGCGCGCGTCATACATGAACGACTGCGATTCCATTTCCTCCTCGGAGCGGTAGTAATGTTCGTCCACCAGATCGGGCGTGCGGCTGTGGACCTGCTGGGAGCCGGCGTGTTCATAGCCGACGGTGGAAATGAGTTTGAGTTGCGGATACTTGGCCTTGATGGCGTCGTAGAATTGCGCGAAGCGTCCGTCGTAACTGCCGGAGCGGTCGAACCAGTCTTCGTTGCCGATTTCGACATAGCGGAGTTTGAAGGGATGCGGGTAACCGTCCTTGATGCGTTGCGCGCCCCATTTGGTGGAGTCGTCGCCGGTGACATATTCAATTTCCTCCAAAGCTTCCTGAACGTAGGGTTCCAGTTGCGGACCGGCGGGGATATAATCGTGTTTCAACGTGTAACCGGCGAAAACGGCGAGCACGGGTTCCATGTTCAAGTCCTGACACCAGCCGAGAAATTCCGGCAGGCCGAAACCGTCCGTGGACCAGTAGCCCCAGCAACTGCGATGGCCGGGACGCTGTTCGAGCGGGCCGATGGTCTGCTTCCAGTTAAAGCGCTCGTTGAAGTAATCACCCTCGACGTAATTGCCGCCGGGGAAGCGCAGGAATTTCGGGTGCGCGTCGGCGAGGATTTGCGAGAGGTCGGTGCGGTTACCGTTCGGGCGATCCTTGAAAGTCGGCGGCATCAACGAGACTTGCTGAAACCAGATTGTAGCTTTCTTGCCAAACAATTTCGCCCAAAACGATCTTGGTTGGGTGGTCGTGATCTCCAGCCGGTTACGCTTCGAAGGTTCGGCGGCGGCCCACGGAAGCAGATTGAGATTACTCTTCGTTAAAGTGACTTCGTATTTCTGCCAGTCCTTGGAGATTTTTGGAATGACTGCGCTGGCGAGAGGTTGAGTCAGTTCTGCCAGATGAAAAGTAAACGTTGCCGACTCCTTGGAACTGGTTGCGACCATGGAACCGGGCCCAGCCGTTCCGCCATTCGTGTAGTTACCCACATGCCAATCAAACCCCGTCTTTTCTTTTGACTTTTTCGGTTCAAGCAGGCGGGCGGTAACGGTTGTTTTGTTCGTGTCCAAAACATTCACAAGGCTGACGGTAAGCGGGCCGCAGAAACCTTTTGCCTTCGCATAAAACGACGCGTGATACGTTGTATTCGGCCGCACGGGGATTCCCCAGTAACCGCTGTTGGCGATTCCAGCCGGGGAATTTTTTTTCGCTGCACTCGCGTCCAATTTCAAGCTGACATTCAGTGCGGCGTTGAGCGGTTCGGTGGGGTCGAGAGAAATTTTGCCGCCACAGCCAAATACCGGGCTCCAGAATTTCGGTGCGGTGTTGGTGGGGTATTTCGAGGGATACATTTTCGCCGGGTCATACGCCTCGGGCCTGATGATTTCCGGGATGGCGTCCGCCTTGAAGGCCCGGTTGCGGATGAGTTCACCGTAAAGTCCGCCTTCGTAGGAATAATTAATCTCCTCGGTCATCAATCCGTAAAACGTCGTCGGTATCCTGGCCACGACCAGGTCGGCCTTAATCTGCAGGACGGGAATGGTCGCGTTTGTCGCCGTCTGGGCAAATGAAGTCGCGGCGCTGAAGGCAGCCAGCAAAAGCGCGAACTCGGCGGCCAGTTTTTTCCGGGGTAGATTATTGTGGTGCATGGCGCCAAGTTAAATTTTGATCAGCGAAAGTCCACCCCCATTTCGGGCGATAAGCAAAAGAAGCTTTGAGCCTGGGTGGCTTGGTGGTTATTTTTCTGGCGTGAATCAAATTTACCGCGGCCGCCTTGCTCCCTCGCCGACGGGTTACCTGCATCTTGGCCACGCGCGGACATTCTGGGCAGCGCAGGAGCGCGCCCGCGCGAACGGCGGTGTTTTGGTTTTGCGGAACGAGGATTTGGACTCCACGCGTTTCCAGATGCAATTCGTGGATGCGATGCTCGAAGACCTGCGCTGGTTCGGTTTTGACTGGAGCGAAGGCCCGGACTGCGGCGGTCCTTTTGGACCTTACAATCAGAGCGAGCGGTATTCGCTTTATCGCGCCGCGCTGGAAAAACTCCGCGCTGGGAATTTCATCTACCCCTGCACCTGTTCGCGCAAAGACATCCAGGCGGCCGTCACCGCGCCGCACGCAGAAAACGATGCGGAACCCATTTACCCCGGAACCTGCCGGACCCATTCAGAATTCAAAATTAAGAATTCAAAATTTGCCTGGCGGTTCCGGGTTACGGACGGCGAGATGGTTTCCTTCTCGGACAAAAATTGTGGCGAACAGAAATTCGTCGCGGGCAGGGATTTTGGCGATTTCATCGTGTGGCGCGGCGACGGCGTGCCCGCGTATCAACTGGCCTGTGCGGTGGACGACGCGGCGATGCAGATCACTGAAGTGGTGCGCGGGGCGGATCTGCTGGTCAGCACAGCGCGGCAGATTTTGCTCTATCGCGCCCTCGGCCTGCCGCTGCCGTCATTTTTCCACTGCGCCCTCATGCTCGATGCCAACGGCGAACGGTTGGCCAAGCGGCATGATTCGATGAGCTTGCGGCAACTGCGAGCACAGGGAGCGACGCCGGAATCCTTGCGGCAATCCTCCTTTGCTGGGGTTTCCTCAAAATAAGGCCGGCTCAACCAAAAAAAATTTAAAATGTGCTTGTGAAATTTTTCACGATTCGGCATTTTCCCACGACCTAACGCTGCGCATTTTGTCGTGTTTTGTGTCGGGTAAAATCTTTGTGAGCCGTTTTTATAAAACCATTTTAATTCTGCTGCTGGCGGCCGCTGGCTTTGGAGTTGGGCTGCATGCCGGAACGGCGGCGGCTCCGGTCGCGATGGTGGAGCAGTCGGTCGCGGCGGTGGCCCATGATGTGGACGCGGATGCCAGGAAGCTGGCGGAGGCGGCCGACAAGCCGCTGGTATCGTCGTATGCGCCAACGCTGTTATTTTTAGGCCCGGTGCCGCCGGACGCGCTGCCGGAGGAACGGCAAGTGCCCACGCTCTTCGCCAGTGTCTGGCCTAAGCAGTTTCCTTCGCTGCCCATCACCAACTCCATTTTTTATACCTGGGTGGTGGCGTTGGTCATCATCGTCGTTGTGCGGCTCGGCACCCGAAGGATGACGGAGGTGCCCTCCGGCGTGCAGAATTTTGTGGAGGCGCTGGTGGGCGGGTTGCGCGGCATGTGCGAGGGGATGCTGGAGCCGAAAGTGGCGCGCTGGGTGTTCCCGCTGGCGGCAACCTATTTCATCTTCATCGCGGTTTCCAATCTTATGGGCCTGCTGCCCGGCGTCGGCAGCATCGGCTGGGGGGTGGCGGATCATGCGAGCAAGATGCCCTTTGCCATTCAACACGCGGAAGCGCCGCTGTTCCGTCCGCCCACGGCTGATGCCAACATGACCGTGGCGATGTCGGCCATCTTCTTCATCATGAATCTCTGGTGGGCATTAAAATACAACGGGCCGTTTGGATTGGTGAAGCACATTTTCGGCGTGCAGGGCGGTTTCAAGGGCTTGGTGGTGATCCCGTTGTCCGTGATCTTCCTGTTTGTCGGCTGCATTGAAGTCATTTCCATCTGCGTGCGGCCGGTGGCGCTCTCGATGCGTCTGTATGGCAATATTTTTGGCGGCGAAAGCGTGTTGGCCATCATGCTCACCAATTCGCCGCTGGGCATCGCCGCGCTGCCGTTTTATTTTCTGGAAATCCTGGTCGCGCTGGTCCAGGCCCTGGTCTTCACGATGCTGACCATTGCGTTCACGAGCATGTTCTGTTCGCACCCGGAAGAGGACGCGGGAAAGACCGCCCATTGATGAAAAATGATTTAATGATTTTGCAGCCGGGAGACCTTTCGGCGAACGGCCGCATGTAACTGAAACTGAAACCAAACCAATAAACATATGATGCTAGCAGAAGCAATTTCACAAACCTTGACCTTGCACGGCAATATCGGCGTGGGCCTCGTCGGCTGTGGCGCCGCCATTGGTATCGGGCTGGCCGGACTCGGCGGCGCACTGGCCACGGGCCGCAACCCCGGGGCGTTCGGCAAGATCTTCACGACCGCGCTGCTGGCGATGGCGCTGGCGGAAGGTCTCGCGATGCTGGTGTTCTTCCTGCTCGCCAACAAGTAATTGACCTATGGAGCTGCTCCAAACTCTGGGCATCCAGTGGACCAAGCTGATTCCGCAGTTTTTCAACTTCGGCATTGTGCTCTTGGTTCTTTGGAAATTTGCCTACAAGCCGGTGTTCACCATGCTGGAAGCGCGCCGGGAAAAGATCGCCGAGAGCGTGGCCAACGCCAATAAAATCCGGGAACAACTCGCCAGCACCGAAGCGGAGCGCAAGCGCGTCCTCACCGAGGCGGGCGATGAAGCCAACCGGCTGATCGAGCAGGCACGCGAAGCCGCCGGCCGGGTGCGCGAAACCGAGACGCAGAAAGCCATCGCCGCCGCCGAGCAGATCATCGCCAAGGCGCGGGAAGCGTCCTTGCAGGATCACGCCCGGATGCTCGCCGAGCTGAAGCGCGAAGTCGGCCGTCTCGTCGTGCAGACCACCACGACCGTCACCGGCAAAATCCTCACCGCCGAAGACCAGCGCCGGCTGGCGGTGGAAACCGAGAAGCAGCTGGCGGCCTGAGGCCGTTCAGGTTCACGTCTGAAAATTCAGATTCAATAAATCGGAATGAAAATTTCCAAGTTGGCCCTCCGCGAAGCCCGGCAATTGTTCCGCACCTGCCAGGTGGGCGGCTTGCTGGACGAAGGCCGCGTCCGGCAGGCGGTCTCGCGCTTGCTTGATCAGAAGCCGCGCGGTTACATGGCGATTTTGTCGCGGCTGCAACGGCTGGTGAAGCTGGATGTGGAGCTTCATTCCGCGCAGGTGGAAAGCGCCACGCCGCTGGCGGCGGATTTGCGCGCGGAAGTCACCGGGCAGATCAATAGGGTCTATGGTGCGGGCGTGAATATTTCATTCACTGAAAACCCGGCCCTGTTGGGCGGCTTGCGGATTCAGGTCGGCAGCGACCTTTATGACGGCAGCGTGAAGACGCGGTTGGACAAGTTGGAACAAAGTTTTTAATCGGAATATATGAGTAATTTGTTACAGGAAATTGAAGCCCAGATCACCGGTGCCAAGACCGCGACGGCCAAACAGAACGTCGGCACTGTCCGCGAAATCGGCGACGGCGTGGCGAAGATCGAGGGCCTGACCGACACGATGCTCAACGAGATGTTGGATTTCGGCAACGGCATCACCGGCCTCGCGCTCAACCTCGAGGAGACGGAAGTTGGCGCGATCATTCTCGGCGATTACACCAAGGTCAAGGAAGGCTCCGAAGTCCGCACGACCGGCAAGCTGCTCCAGGTGCCCGTCGGCAAAGGGATGCTCGGCCGCGTGGTCAACACGCTGGGCGAGCCGATTGACGGCAAGGGGCCGATCAAAGAATCCGCATTTTATCCCGTGGAAAAAATCGCCCCCGGCATCATCCGTCGCCGGCCGGTCAGCCAGCCTGTGCAGACGGGCATCATGGCGATTGACGCGATGGTGCCCATTGGTCGCGGTCAGCGCGAACTGATCATCGGCGACCGTGGCACGGGCAAGACCACGATCGGCGTGGACGCGATGATCAATCAGGCGCGGATTAACAAAGCTGCCGAAGCCGCCGGCGAAAAGGATTTCCGTCCGATTTACAGCATCTACGTCGCGGTCGGTCAGAAGCAGTCGAACATCGCCCGCGTCGTTGCGGTGCTCGAAGAAGCCGGAGCATTGCCTTACACGGTCATCGTGGCGGCCTCCGCGTCGGATTCGGCTTCCAACCAATACCTCGCTCCGTTCGCCGGGGCGTCGATCGGCGAATGGTTCATGGACAATGGCATGGATGCGCTCATCATTTACGATGATCTGTCCAAGCACGCCGTGGCGTATCGCCAGGTCTCGCTCATTTTGAAACGTCCGTCCGGCCGTGAAGCGTATCCCGGCGACGTGTTTTATCTCCACAGCCGCCTGCTCGAACGCAGCGCGCGCGTCGGCGAAAAATACGGCAACGGCTCGCTCACCGCGCTGCCGATCATCGAGACACAGGCCGGCGACGTGTCGGCCTACATTCCGACCAACGTGATCTCGATCACGGACGGCCAGATTTATCTCGAAACGGATTTGTTCTATCAGGGTGTACGGCCCGCAGTTTCCGTCGGGCTCTCCGTCTCGCGCGTCGGTTCCGCCGCGCAGGTCAAGGCGATGAAGCAGGTGGCGGGTCGCATCAAAGGCGATCTCGCCCAATTCCGCGAGCTCGCGGCGTTTGCGCAGTTCGGGTCCGACCTTGATGCGAAGACGCAGGCGTTGCTCGAGCGCGGCAAGCGTATCATCGAAATTTTCAAGCAGAACCAATACAACCCGCTGGCCGTGGAAGTCCAGGTGCTGGTGCTGTGGGCCGTTCAGAATAACTTTTTTGATGAGGTGCCGGTGGACAAGGTGAAGGATTTCCAGGGCAAGCTCGTGGATTTCGTCCAGACGCGCAAAGCGGATTTGCTGGCCAGGATCAGCAAGGAAAAAGCCATCAGCGACGCCCTGGCGGCCGACCTGAAGACGGCGGTGGGCGAATTCAAACAGACTTACCGCTGATAAATTTTCATGCCCAGCACGCGCGACATACGCCGGCGAATCAAGTCGGTCAAGAGCACCTCGCAGATCACCAAGGCGATGCAGATGGTGGCCGCTGCCAAGATGCGCCGGGCGCAGCAGGCGGCCCTGGTCGGACGCCCCTATGCGCAGCTGTTGAATGAGATCATGGCGGAAGCGGCAGCGAACATGTCCGGTTTCGATCATCCCCTGATGGAGGCGCGGCCGGTTGTCAAGCGCGCGATGATTTTGGTCAGCACAGATCGCGGCTTGTGTGGCGGTCTGAACAGCAACCTGTTCCGGGAAGCGGCCAAGCTGGACAAGGACACCACGGTTTTCGTGACGGCGGGAAAAAAGGCGTCGCAGTTTGTGGCGCGCACCAAGCGGAATCTGAAGGCGGAATTTTCTTTCAAGGACACGCCGCTGTTTTCCGAAGCGCGAGCGATCTCCAAATTTGCCCAGGAACTGTTTTTGACGGGTCAGGCCGATGCGGTGGATATCCTTTATCCGCGTTTCATCAACACGCTGACCCAGCAACCGCAGACGGTGCCGTTTCTGCCGATCGGGAAAATTTCCGCCACGACGGCGGGCGTCAACGCTCCCAAAGAGGAGTTGTCTGGGGGCAGCGCCACTGAAGTGTTCGAGTTCGAGCCGGATGAGGAAACCGTGCTGGGCGAATTACTGCCGCACAGCCTGAATTTTCAGATGCACCAGATCCTGCTGGAAACGAAAGCCAGCGAGCAGAGCGCGCGCATGGTGGCGATGAAGAATGCGACGGACAACGCGAAGCAGATCATCAAGGATCTCACGCTGGAATATAATAAACTGCGGCAGGCGAACATCACGAAAGAACTGCTCGAAATCACCACCGCGCAGATGGCGGTCGGCTGAAAACCATTTTAATTTTTTAAGAACATGAACAAAGGCAAAATAGTTCAGATCATCGGACCCGTTGTGGACGTGGCGTTCACCGGCGAGCTTCCCGCCATTTATAACGCGCTGACCGTGGAATTCACCCCGCCGGGTTTTGGCAAGACCAAGTTGACGCTTGAAGTGCAGCAGCATCTTGGCGACGGCTGGGTGCGCGCCGTGGCCATGAGCAACACCGAAGGCCTCAAGCGCGGCTACGAAGTCACCGATTCCGGTGGTCCGATCTCCATGCCCGTCGGCGAAGCCGTCATGGGTCGCATTTTCAACGTGACGGGCGAACCCGTGGACGAGCAGGGCCCGGTGAAGGCCGACAAGTATAATCCGATTCATCGCGCCGCGCCCGCGCTTGTGGATCAATCCACCAGCCCGCAGGTGTTGACCACCGGCATCAAGGTCATTGATCTCATCTGCCCCTTCTTGAAAGGCGGCAAAGTCGGCGCCTTCGGCGGTGCCGGCGTGGGCAAGACGGTCGTCATCATGGAACTCATCAACAACATCGCGAAATTGCACGGCGGTGTTTCCATGTTCGCCGGGGTCGGTGAACGCACACGCGAAGGCAACGATCTTTATAATGAAATGATCGAGGCCGGCGTCATCAAGGTGAAGAAGGACGCCAAAGGGCATCCGGCTCTCGGCGAAAACGGCCTGCCGATCATCGAGGAAGGTTCCAAAATCGGTCTCGTGTATGGCCAGATGAATGAACCTCCGGGCGCGCGTCTTCGCGTGGCGCTTTCCGCGCTCGCCGTGACCGAATATTTCCGCGACGAAAAGAACCAGGACGTGCTCCTGTTCGTGGACAACATTTTTCGTTTTTCACAAGCCGGCTCCGAAGTGTCCGCGCTGCTGGGCCGCACGCCGAGCGCTGTCGGTTACCAGCCCACGCTCGCCGCCGAAATGGGCGACTTGCAAGAACGTATCACCTCAACCAAGAAAGGTTCGATCACGTCGTTCCAAGCCGTTTACGTGCCCGCCGACGATTTAACCGATCCCGCGCCGGCCACGACTTTCGCACATTTGGACGCGACCATCGTGTTGGAACGTTCCATTGCCGAGCTGGGTATTTTCCCTGCCGTGGATCCGCTGGCCTCCAGCTCCCGCGCGCTCGCGCCGGAATTTGTCGGCCAGGAACATTACGATGTCGCTCGCGGCGTGCAGAAGGTGTTGCAGCGCTACAAGGATTTGCAGGATATCATCGCCATTCTCGGCATGGACGAACTTTCCGCTGAGGACAAGACCGCCGTCTTCCGCGCGCGCAAGATTCAGCGGTTTTTGAGCCAGCCGTTCACCGTCGCGCAGGTGTTCACCGGCCGCGAAGGCAAGCAGGTGCCGGTCGCCGAAACCGTCCGCGCGTTCAAGGAAATTCTCGAAGGCAAGCACGACGACGTGCCCGAGCAGAATTTCTACATGAAGGGCGGCATTGACGAAATCAAGGAAAGTTGAGCGTTTTAAGTTGATGGTTGATAGCCCAAAGTCGGCTGTCTTGACCATCAACTCTCAACTCTCAACTCTCAACCAAACAAATGGCCACACTTAAACTTGAAATCATCACGCCGGCGGCAAAGGTGTTCTCCGACGACGTGGAGATGGTCACGCTGCCCGGCATCGACGGCGAGATGGGCGTTTATCCCATGCACATGCCGCTGATGACGCAGCTGGTTGCCGGTGAAGTCACCGCGCGCAAGGATGGCGAAAACATTTTTCTCGCCGTGGGCGACGGCTTTGTGCAAATCACCGGCACCCGCGTGGCCGTGCTGACGGACATGGCGGTCCGCGCCGAGGATATTGACAAGGTCGCCGCCGAGCAGGCCCTGCAACAGGCCCAGGCGCGGCTGGCGCATAAATTGAGCGACGAGGAAGCCGCCACTGTTCAGGCGTCCATCGCCCACGCCACCGCGCAGATCAAGGTGAAGCAGCGGCACCAAAAGTAACTCAATAATTTCAAAGTAAAACGGCGCGATGAAAGCATCGCGCCGTTTTTATTTCTACCAATCATTAACCGGCAATCACGCCGATCTCCACCGGCTCCACGTTCACGCCGCTCTTTTCCAGCCATTTGATCGCGGCTTTCACCTCGTCGCGCGGGCCGTCCAGCTCCAGACAGACGATGCCGATCTCGTCCGTCACGCTGCACTGGCGGATGTTGGTGACGACCTTGAACTTCTTGCCGACCTCCCAGATGAACGGCTTCTTGATGAGCTTGGGCGGATACATCAGCCACAGGCGCTGCTGCGTGGGTGAATTGGACTTGGTGGCTGGCAGTTTTTTCTTGGCCATAGGATTCAAATTAAAAATTAAAAATTAAAAATGTAAAATTTATTTCAGCCAGCGAGCATTTCCGGCAGCCAACTTTTAATTTTGCATTTTTCATTTTGAATTGGCTCTAGCCGCCGGCGATGGCGGGGATGATGCTGATTTCGTCGCCGTCCTTGAGCGGGGTTTCGCGGTTTTTGAGGAAGCGGATGTCTTCCTCGTTGACATAGATGTTCACGAAGCGGCGCACCTCGCCTTTTTCATCCACGAGGCGTTCCTGGATGCCGGGGAAGCGCGTCTGCAATTCGACGAGCGCCTCGCCGATGGTGGCGGCGTTGATTTCGATGAGCTCCTCGTTGTTGGTCAACTTGCGGAGCGGCGTGGGGATGCGGACTTTTTTTGGCATAAATAAAATTTTGCGTGTGTTTAAATGGGAAAATGACTGACTTCGTTGTGCGATTTCAAGAACGATAACCACCGTTTGTATATTTAATCAATTTTATCCTCTTATTATTACTGTCGTAAATTAGGTCGTGGTTCCACCATGTTCCGTTTAATCCAATTGTGATTCTAACAGCGTGTTGTCCTAGCTTGTTTTCAAACAGATCAATTCTTGGTTCGTAGCCTGGATTATTTTTAAGCGGATATTCATTGAGGGAAAGGTTTCGGATATAATTCTCATAGTCGTCTCTTATTTCTTTATCGAGCTTGCTGGGGTCTTGGCTCTAACAGGGCTTCCAATCTGCCAACGGATTAGGATGAGGCTTGCTGCAGCTAGCAGCACAAACAAAAGCCAGCAATAAAATCCAAATTGGAAGTCGAATAATGTTCACGCATTTACCTTTTCTTCATGCGCTAGCAACGCCTCGAACTCGCGCAGGCTCGGCTTGATTTCGCGCGGTTTGTTCACGCCAAGCCAAGCTGTTTGCGAACTTCATCCGTCGTGAAAGTCTTTTTGCCTTTGTTGCGGGCGCGGGCTTCCAGCAGGTCGAGGTAGTCATTCAAATCTTCCATCTGCTCGCGCAAGAAGGAGATTTGGCTGATAACGGTCTTCCGCGCTTTCGCGTCCGGCTTTTCTGCAATGGCATTACTCATAAACATCTTTCCGGTTGCCGACTTTTTGTATCATTATCGTATCACCGACTACGTCAAATAGAATCCTATAATCGCCCATCCGCAATCGAAAACCGACATCGGCGTTTTGCAGCCGCTTGATGTTGCCGTGCAATCCGGTTTCGAGCCGCTGGACTTTGCGGAGGATTTGGTCAGCCTCCCGTTTGGGCAGCGAACGCAAATCGCCCAACGCGGACTCTGCGGATTTGATGTGGTAGCGTTGGATTGCCACAATTAATCGCGGTTGAAAATTACGCATTCACCTTTTCTTCATGCGCCAGCAGCGCCTCAAATTCGCGCAGGCTCGGCTTGATTTCGCGCGGTTTGCCACAGCGACCTTGCACGGCGTCGAGCGTCTTCAATCGGTTGCCGGTGACGCAGATGACGGCGGAAGAATCCTTCGGAATCTTGCCAGACGCAATCAGCTTTTTCGCCACGCCCACGGTCACGCCGCCGTCGGCTAGTGACAACTCCCTCGATCCAATGGACGCCGTCGGCTAGTGCCACTTTATGTTTACCAGTTGGGAACGACAAAGCCGCAGGCTAGTCCCAAAGTTCACCAGTGGTAAGCGCCATCCCGCCGTATGATAATTTAACCGTAGTCACAACGTAATCTTACTTCGACCCTGGCACAAGGCAAGCAGGCTTTCATTTCAATAATGACTCGGCCTGCGCTGGAGGAATTTTCCGTGGCCGTGCTTGCCGACGAATTTTCCATCGCGCACGGCGACCTGTCCGCGCACGGTGACGTGACTGGGGCGGCCTTCGATTTTCCAGCCTTCAAACGCACTGTAATCAAGGTTCATGCTCTGCGTCTTCACGGAGATTTTGCCGCGATAGTTCGGATCGAACACCACGAGGTCGGCATCCGCGCCGGGCTGGATAGTGCCCTTGCGCGGGAAAAGGTCGAACGTCTTGGCGACCTGCGTGCTGGCGGCATTGACCATCGTATGCAAATCAATCTTGCCGGTCTTCACGCCGTAGGTGTAGAGCAGTTTGATGCGCTCTTCCAGCGACGGGATGCCGTTGGGGATCTTCGTGAAATCATTTTTACCCATCTCCTTTTGCTTCTTAAAATCAAACGGCGCGTGGTCGGTGGCTACCGTGTTGACCAAGCCGTCGCGCAGGCCGTTCCAAAGAACTTCCTGATTTCGCTTGTCGCGCAGCGGCGGCGACATGACATGCTTTGCGCCTTCGAACTTTGGTTTCTCCGCATCGGTTTTGTCGAGCGTCAGATATTGAATCAAGGTTTCCACGGTCACGCGCACGCCGCGTTGCCGCGCGGCGATGGCCTGATCGAGCGCTTCCTTGCAGCTCAAGTGAACGATGTAAGTCGCGGCACCGGTCAGTTCCGCAAAACTCATCAGGTGATGCACGCCCTCGGCTTCGACAGCGGGCGGACGACTTTCATGATGCTGGCCGGGATCGGTCCTGCCGGCGGCAATCAGTTCCTTGCAGCGCTCGGTCACCAGCGTCTCGTTTTCGCAATGGGCGGTGACGATGACGCCGAGTTCCTTCGCCAGCTTGAGCGTGCGGTATAGCTCCGTGTCATCAATTCCAAACGCGCCCTTATAGGCCAGGAATATTTTGAACGAGCTGATGCCGCGCCGCACAATTTCGCGAAGCTGTTTCTCGGTTTTGTTGTCAAACTTGGACACGCCCATATGAAACGAAAAATCGCAGGCGGATTTGCCGGCGGCTTGCTTCATCCACAGCTCAAAACCTTCCAATGTGTCGTCTTTGCGCGCCGGGCAGCACATCTCGATGAGCGTGGTGGTGCCTCCAACGAGCGCCGCTTCGCTGCCCGTGATGTAATCGTCCTTGGAGAACGTGCCCATGAACGGCAAGTAGATGTGGACGTGCGGATCAATGAAGCCGGGGAAAACAAATTTACCCTTCGCGTCAATGACCTCCGCGCCCTTCGGCGGCGTGATGTTGCGGTCAATGCGCGTGATGGTTTCGTTTTCGCAGAAGATGTCCGCGATGTAGCGCTCGCTTGCCGTTATGATTTCACCATTCTTGATCAGCAGACTCATGTTTTTCCTCCGGTTTATTTCTTCGTTTCCGTATGCCAGATGTCGCCTTCACCGTAGCTGAACCAGCGACTCGTCGTCACCTTTTGCTGGGTGAAGAACTGCACGCCTTCACGGCCCTGCATGTGCAGGTCGCCGAAGAACGATTCGTCCCAGCCATTGAACGGGAACCACGCCATCGAGGCGGGCACGCCGATGTTGATGCCGATCATGCCGGCCTTGGCGCTGTGCTTAAACTCGCGCGCCGCCTTGCCGCTGCGCGTGAAGATGGAGGCGCCGTTGCCATACATGGATTTGTTCGCCAATTCGATGGCCGCGCCCAAATCTTCCATGTGCATTACGTTGAGCACCGGGCCGAAGATCTCTTCCTTGGCGACGGTGGTGCCGCTCTGGACGTGATCGAGAATCGTCGCGCCGACATAAAAACCATTAGGTGCCTCGCTGACTTTCACACCGCGACCGTCGGCCAAAACCTTCGCGCCTTGCTGCTCGCCAATGGAAATCAATTCCTGCACGCGATCGCGATGTTGGCGCGAGATCACGGCGCCCATGTCCGGCTGCGCTTCGCGGTCGGTCGGGCCAACCTTGATCCGTTTCGTGGCTTCAACCAGTGTGGGCAAAACCAATTTCTCCGCCGCGCCGACAACAACAGCCGTCGAACCCGCCATGCAGCGCTCACCCGCGCAACCGAACGCCGCCTCGATGACGCCGCGTGTGGAGTTCTCGACATCAGCGTCCGGCATGATGATGACGTAATTCTTCGCGCCGCCGTTGGACTGCACGCGCTTGCCGTGCTTGGTGCCGGTTTCGTAGATATAGCGTGCAATCGGCGTCGAGCCGACGAATGAAATCGCCTTCACCTTCGGATGCGTAAGCAGCGCGTCCACGACCTCGCGTCCACCGTGAACGATGTTCAACACGCCTTTTGGCAGCCCGGCTTTCTCCAGCAGCTTGGCGATCTTGATCGCGGTGAGCGGAACTTTTTCGCTCGGCTTGAGGACAAACGTGTTGCCGCAGGCAATGGCGATGGGATACATCCAGAGCGGGACCATCGCGGGAAAATTGAAGGGTGTGATGCCGACACACACTCCGAGCGGCTGGCGGATCGCTTCGCAATCAATGCCGCGCGCAATATTTTCCAGCACTTCGCCCATCATCAAAGACGGCACGCCAAGCGCGAACTCGATGACTTCCATGCCGCGCTTCACGTCGCCGCGCGATTCCACGAGCGTCTTGCCGTGCTCGCGCGTGTTGCTGCGGACAATGTCCTCAAAGTTTTCCTCCATCAGCATTTTGAATTTGGCGAGAATCCGCGCGCGCTCGACCGGCGGCGTTTCCATCCACGCCGGGAACGCAGCGTGCGCGGCTTCGACCGCTGCATTCGCATCGGCGACGCTGCCGACCGGGCATTCAGAAATCACTTCGCCGATGGACGGATTGAAAACGGGGGTGCGCACGGTTTTGGATGCAATCCATTCGCCGCCGATAAAATTGGGACAAGGTTCAAGTGTTTTGCTCATAAAATTCAGTTTGACGTTTTTCAATTGGAACAACGCGCCGCTCGCCTGCGCCGTTGTATTGCGACAGCGGCCGGATGAGCCGGTTGTCCGCGAGTTGCTCCATGATGTGCGCCGTCCAGCCGGTAATGCGCGCCATCACGAAGAACGGCGTGAACATGTCAATGTCGAAGCCCATCATGTAATACGCCGGGCCGCTTGGAAAATCGAGGTTCGGGTGGATGTCTTTCTGTTCGCGCATCGTCGCTTCGAGGATGTCCGCGATGTCGAGCCACTTCGACTGCCCGGTGAACTCCGCCATCTTGCGCGCGTATTTTTTCATCGTTGGCACACGCGAATCGCCGTTCTTATACACACGATGGCCGAAGCCCATCACCACGCGTTTTTTGCGGAGCGCGGTCAGCATCCATTCCTTCGCATGCGCCGGCTCGGCAACCTCCAGCAGCATGTGCATCACCGCCTCGTTCGCGCCGCCGTGCAACGGGCCTTTCAGCGACGCGATGCCGCCGACCACGCCGCTGTAGATGTCCGACAAACTCGACACGACCGTGCGCGCGGTGAATGTCGAGGCGTTGAAGCCGTGCTCGGCGTAAAGAATCAGCGAAACTTCAAACGCATGGACAACTTCCGGCGCGGGCACTTTACCGAAAATCATGTGGAAGAAATTCTCCACGAAGCCCAGATCGCTGCGTGCCGGGATAAAATCCTGACCTTTGCGCAGGCGATAAAACGCGGCGATCATCGTGGGGATTTTCGCCATCATGCTGATGGAGCGCTTCAGATTCGTTGCGGCATCGGTCTTGTCCATCTCCACGTCCTCCGATCCCAGAAAGCTCACCGCCGTCCGCAGCACATCCATCGGATGCGCCGTGCGCGGGGATTTTTGGATCACAGCCAGCAGGTCTTTGCTGATTTCGCGCTGGCCGCGGCCGAGGGTCATGAAGTCGGCGAGTTGCTTCGCCGTCGGCAGTTCGCCATGCCACATGAGCCAGGCGACTTCTTCAAAGTGACAGCTTTCGCACAATTCCTGCACCGGATACCCGGCATAGACGAGTGAGTTGATCTCCGGCATCACTTTCGAGATGCGCGTCGTGTCCACGACCACGCCGTCCAGGCCACGATGAATGATTGGTTCGTCGCTCATACTCAACTCATAGCTTGAAATTGAAAATATCCTTGTCGAATTTCGCGTAATCCTCGTAGCGCAACAGTTCGTAAAGCTCCGCGCGCGTCTGCATTTTGCCGACCACCGACTCCTGCGTGCCTTCGCTCTTGATCGTGGCCAATCCGTCTTCGATCGCTTTCATCGCGAGGCGTAAGGTCGTCACGGGATAAATCACGATGTTGAAGCCGAGCGCGGAAAGCTGTTTCGCGGTCAGTAATTTGCTTTTGCCAAACTCGGTCATGTTCGCAAGCAGCGGGACATTAATGGCCTTGCGAAATTTTTCAAACTCACTTTCGTCCGCGAGCGCTTCGGGAAAAATTGCGTCTGCGCCAGCGTCAACGTAAGCCTTGGCGCGGGCAATCGCGCCGTCCAAGCCTTCGGAAGCGCGCGCATCGGTCCGCGCCAAGATGAGAAAATTCTTGTCGCGCCGCGCGCCGATGGCGGCGCGGATTTTTTCCACCATCGCCTGCGCGGTGACGAGGGACTTGCCGTCGAGGTGACCGCAGCGTTTTGGATTCACCTGGTCTTCTAGATGACAGCCACTCAATCCCGCGTCTTCCAAAGTTTGAATCGTGCGCGCCATGTTCAGCGGTTCGCCAAACCCGGTATCGGCGTCAATGAGCGCAGGCAAATCCGTTGCGCGGGAAATTGCGCCACCGCGAGTCGCAACTTCGGACAGCGTCGTCAGTCCGATGTCCGGCAAACCCATGTCCGCCGACAGCGCCGCGCCGGAAATGTAAACGCCATCGAAGCCGTGCCGCTGAATCGCCATCGCCACGAGCGGCGAGAATGCGCCGGGAAAGCGCCGCAGTTTGCCGGACGCGAGCGCCGCGCGGAATTCCTTGCGCTTCTCAGCAGCAGATTTGGTGGCTTGGAGCATGGCTAGAAGATTCCTCGTTGGTCGCGCGTCGCGCAAGTCAGTTTGTTTGGCGCCAGCACAACGTTCAACTCACCGACTTCCGCCGCTGTCAACTGTGGCAGTCTTTGAACGAGATTCAAAAACTGTTTTGATTCGCCGGCGGCAACCAAATCTTTCGTCAGCGTTTCAAATTTGCGGATGTAATCGGCGCGGCCAAACGGCTTCGCGCCGAGCGGATGCGCATCGGCTACGGCGATTTCGTCCATGAGTTTGTTGCCGTTGTTGAAAATAATTTCCACCCTGCCACCAAAGGCTTTTTCCTTCGGGTCGATTGAATGATAGCGGCGCGTCCATTCGCCATCTTCGCACGTCGTGATTTTTTTCCAGAGTGCGAGAACTTCGGGGTGTTTCACGATTTCGGGGGCGTAGCTTTTGACGTGATGCCAGAAGCCGGTGTGCAGCGCCGACGCGAAGATGAACATGATGCTGTGGTCGAGCGTTTCGCGGCTGGCGTTCGGGTCTGACTTCTGCGGGTCGTTTGCGCCCGTGCCGATGACGAAGTGCGTGTGGTGGCTCGTATGGATGACGATCTCGCGGATGGTTTTCAGGTCGGCGATCTGTTTGCGCAACCTGAAGGCGAGATCAATCCACGCCTGCGCCTGATACTCGGCGGAATGTTCCTTGGTGTAGGAATCGAGAATCGCGCGGCACGGTTCGCCGGGCGCGGGCAACGGCACGTCGTAGCTCGCGTTCTTGCCGCCGAGCATCCACGCGATGACGCTGTCCTCGCCCTCGTAAATCGGCGACGGACTTTTTTCGCCGCGCATCGCACGGTCCACGGCTTCGATAGCGAGCTTGCCGGCGTGCGCCGGGGCGTAGGCTTTCCAACTGGAAATCTCGCCCTTGCGCGACTGGCGCGTGGAAAAGCCGACATGCACCGCCTGTTGCACCGCCTGATAAATTGTGTCGGTGTCGAGGCCGAGCATCGCGCCGATGCCGGCGGCGGCGGACGGGCAAAGATGCGCGATGTGATCCTTTTTAAACTCGTGCAAACAAATTTCGCGCACAAGGTCCATCTGAATTTCGTAGGCGACGACAATTCCGCGCCCCAACTGCGCGCCGGTGCAACCACATTGTTGCGCCACAGCGAGGAGCGGCGGGATGTTGTCGCCGGGATGCGAATAATCCGCCGCGAGAAACGTGTCGTGCATGTCGAGTTCGCGCACGGCCACGCCGTTGGCCCACGCGGCCCACTCGCAATCGAATCGCTGCTCGCTGGCCACGCCGAACAACACCGCGCCTGTCATGCGCGGATGCGCCAGCGCTTGTGTGCGCGCATTGGCGACCGGCTCGCGATTGATGGCGGCAATGGCAACCGAGGCGTTGTCGATGATGCGGTTGACCACCATTTCGCCAGCGAGCGGATCGATCACCGTGCTCCGGGAAGCAACCTCGGCGATTTTCCAGGCGAGCTGATCGCTTTTGGGAAGCGCGATTTTCGACGGCGAGACTTTGACGCGGTGTGTGATCATTCCAATTGATATGGCAGCTAATGTGGGGGACTCCCCACGATTCACCGAGAAGGTTTGAGCCTTCTCATACAGGCTGCCACAAGGCTTATTTTATCGAGCGAGATCGTTGGATTGTTTCACGAAATCGTTGCCGGTCCATTCGCCGTCGGCTTGAACCATTTTCTTGGCCGGCGCGGCTTCGGCGGCGGCTTTCTGTGCCGCTTTGCGTTCCGCCTGGCGTTTGACGAGGTCGGCGTGCGTGGTGAAATACGGCAGCGACTTGCCCTTGAAATCATCCAGCGTTTCAAACTTGTGTTTGTCCATGAATGCGAGCAGTTCGGCGCACATGGGCTTCACGCATTCGTAACCGAACTTCATCACACCGGTGCAGACTTGCACGGTGTCCGAGCCCAGCAGGATGAATTCCGCCGCGTCCTTGCCGCTCTCGATGCCGCCGAGGCCGGAGAGGGTGCGGCCCGGGAATTCGGAGCGAATGAGCGTGGCGATCTCCATGACCATGCGGAGCGCGATGGGCTTCACCGCCCGCGAGGAGTAGCCGCCCGGCGTCGTGTAGCCTTCCACGCTCGGTTCGGGGCGGAGCGTGTCGAGGTTCACGCCGATGACGCTGCGGATGGTGTTGATGGCGCTGATGCCCGTCGCCCCGCCGCGCAAGGCGGCACGGCTCGGGTCTTCAATGTGCGTGATGTTCGGGGTCATCTTCGCCCAGACGGGTTTGTTCGTGGCGGATTTCACCCAGCCACAAACCTCCTCGAGAATATCCGGGTCCTGGCCCATCGCCGCGCCCATCTTGCGTTCGGGCAGACCGTGCGGGCAGGAGAAGTTGAGTTCGAACCCATCCACGCCCGACGCTTCGCAGCGGGTGATCAGTTCGATCCACGCGTCCTTGTTATATTCCTCCATGACGGACGCGATGAGCACGCCCTCGGGATGCATCTGTTTGCACTTCTTGAACTCCTCCTCCCACAGCTTGAACGGCCGGTCGCTGATCAACTCGATGTTCTCCCAGCCGATGACTTCCTTGCCGTCGCTGGAATGCAGCTTGCCGTAGCGCGGCGTGACATTGACGACCTTGGACGCGTCGAGGCTGACGGTTTTGGCGATCACCGCGCCCCAGCCTTCCTTGAAGGCGCGCGAAATGACGTTGAGATTGGTTCCGGGCGGGCCGGATCCAATGATGAATGGATTCGGCAATTTAAGCCCGTCTACCGTTGTGGCTAATGTTGACATACAATTATTCGTTGCGACTGGTTCCTTGTAACTTGTTTTTATTTTTAACTCGCTTTCGGCGCATTGGCTACAATAATTTTACACAAAAGGAAAAATAACAGCGGACATGAATTCATCGCTGAACCCGAAACGGACCGTTGCCGAGCTGAAAGAACTTCGCGCCCTTACCGGCGACGAGAATGGCGCGCAACGGGTTGCCTTCACGCCGGTGTGGGTGAAAACCCGCGCCTGGCTGCAAAACAAACTCGCCGAACTGCCCGTCGAAAGGCACGTGGACGCCGCCGGGAATCTCTGGACGACCTTGCGCGGCGAATCGGAAAAATGTCTGCTCATCGGCGGCCACATGGATTCCGTGCCGAACGGCGGCTGGCTTGACGGCTGCCTCAATGTCGTCGCCGGCGTCGAGATTCTGCGCCGCATCCATTCGCAATACCAAGGCAGGCCGCCGGTGACGGTTCGCCTCGTGGACTGGGCCGACGAGGAGGGCGCACGGTTCGGGAAAAGTCTGTTCGGCTCGTCCGCCTGCTCGGGCAATCTGGACATGAATGAAGCGCGCAGCCTCGTTGACAAGCAAGGAATCAAGCTCCCCGATGCACTGAAAAACGTCGGGATAGATTTTGAACGGGTCAAAGACAGCGGCCAGGAACTCAAGAACGCCGCCGCGTATCTGGAACTGCACATCGAACAAGGCCCGGTCCTGCTCGATCTCGATTTGCCGCTCGGCGCAGTGCTGGGAACTTTCGGCGTCGAACGACACGCGATCACGTTTCACGGCCAGGCGGCACATTCCGGCAGCACGCCAATGAATCGCCGCAAGGATGCTTTTCTTGCCGCCGCGAAGATGAGCCAGGAGATTTACAAGATCGCCGAGCGGAGCGGCAATGGCGTTTGCACCATCGGCTCCTGCACCACCAAACCCGGCATCGTCACCAGTGTCGTTGAGGAATGCCGGATCACGTTGGACCAACGTCATCTGGATTCAGCCGCGCTGGCAGCCATGTTGTCGGAGGCAAAAGCCGCGAGTGAAAAATTCGCCGTGGAAGGCAACGTCAAAGTTTCCTGGGAGCGTCTCTGGCAAATCGCGCCGCGTCCGTTCAATGACGAACTCATCGCGCTCTGCGATGAAGCCATAGGCGAGACTTGCGGCAGGTGGCATCGCCTGCCCAGCGGCCCGTTGCATGATGCCGCCGAAGTTGCGGCGGCGGGCGTGCCGACCGTGATGATGTTCGTCCAAAGCCTGCATGGCATCAGCCACAACAAGATCGAGGACACGAAGGAAGAACACTTGGAGCAGTGTGTGACTGCGTTTGACAAACTGGCGGAGAAGACGATTGTCTGGATTCAAAAACGAAAATAAATAATTGGTGAAGATTTAAATTATGATCATTGGCGTTCCCAAGGAAATCAAGGAGCAGGAGTATCGCGTCGCGATGCTGCCTTCTGGTGCGTATCAACTCATCAAGCGCGGGCACCAGGTCGTCGTCGAACGCGGCGCGGGCACGGGCACGGGTTATCCGGATGCCGAATATGAAGCCGCCGGCGCAACGCTCGTGGCCACTCACGCCGAAGTTTTCGCGCAGGCTGACCTGATCGTAAAAGTCAAAGAGCCGTTGCCGGCTGAATATCCGCTGCTGCGGCGCGGACAACTCCTCTTCACCTACCTCCATCTGGCCGCGGGCAAACCGCTCACGGACGCACTCGTAAAATCCGGCGTCACCGGCATTGCCTACGAAACCATCGAGGTCAACCGCCGCCTGCCGTTGCTCGAACCGATGAGCGAGATCGCCGGGCGCATGAGCATCCTAGTTGGCGGTTATTTTCTCGCGAAACATTTTGGTGGCAGCGGCACATTGCTCGGCGGCGTGCCGGGCGTGTTGCCGGGCAAGGTCGTCGTCATCGGCGGCGGGGCCGCAGGCGTGAACGCCGCGCGCATGGCGCAGGGGCTCGGCGCGGACGTGACTATTCTCGAGGTGGATTTGGAGCGGATGCGTTTTCTCGACATCACGTTGCACACGGCACACACGCTCTACTCGAACGAATCGCATCTGATGGAATTGATGCCCAACATTGACCTGCTCATCGGCGCGGTGCTCGTGCCGGGCGCGAAAGCGCCCAAGCTCATCAGCCGCGAAATGCTCCGGCGGATGCGCCCTGGCAGCGTGCTGGTGGACATCGCGATCGACCAGGGCGGCTGTGCCGAAACCTCGCGCGCTACCACGCATCACAACCCGGTCTTTGTGGAGGAAGGCGTGACGCACTACTGCGTCGCCAACATGCCCGGCGCCTACGCCCGCACCGCCACGCAGGCACTCACGAACGTGACGCATCGTTACGTTGAACTGCTCGCCGACCTCGGCCTCGCCGAGGCCTGCCAGAAACAGCCCGCGCTCATCGGCGGCATCAACGTGATGAACGGCCACGTTACCCATAAGGCCGTTGCCGATGCGCATGGTTTGAAATATTCCGAACCGCAATTTTAACATGGAATTAAAAGGAAAAAGCGAGGCCCAGATGGCCGGAATCCTGACGCCCGAAGCGCTCGCCTTCGTGGAAAAACTCTGTCGCGAATTTGAGCCGACGCGCGCGAAGCTCCTCGCGCGCCGCGTCGAGCGGCAGAAGGAGATTGATGGCGGCGCGCTGCCGGATTTTCTCGCGGCGACCAAAGCCATCCGCGACGACAAGTCGTGGCGCGTCGCTTCGATTCCCGTAGACTTGCAGGATCGGCGCACGGAAATCACCGGGCCGGTGGACCGCAAGATGGTGATCAACGCACTCAACTCCGGCGCGAAAGTTTTCATGGCCGACTTCGAGGACGCCACGTCACCGACTTGGAAAAATCTCATCGAAGGTCAGGCGAATCTCCGCGACGCCGTGCGCCGGACGATTTCGTTCAGCAATCCCGACGGCAAGCAATACAAGCTGAACGACAAAACCGCCACATTGCTCGTGCGCCCGCGCGGCTGGCATTTGCCGGAGAAGCACGTCATCGTGGATGGCCAGCCGATTTCCGGCAGCCTGTTCGATTTCGGTTTGTATTTCTTCCACAACGCCGCCGAGTTGTTGAAGCGTGGCAGCGGCCCGTATTTTTATCTGCCGAAGATGGAGAGCCATTTGGAAGCGCGGCTCTGGAACGACGTTTTCAATTTCGCGCAGGGCGCGTTGAAGATTCCGCGCGGCTCGATCCGCGCGACGGTTTTGATCGAGACGATTCTCGCCACGTTCGAGACCGAGGAGATTCTTTACGAACTGCGCGAACATTCGGCGGGGTTGAATTGCGGGCGCTGGGATTACATTTTCAGCTTCATCAAAAAATTCCGCAACCGCCCCGGCTTCACGTTCCCCGACCGCACGCAGGTCACGATGACCTCGCCGTGCATGCGCGCGTATTGCCTGAACGTCATCAAGGTCTGTCATCGTCGCGGCGCGCACGCGATGGGCGGCATGGCGGCGCAGATTCCCATCAAGAGCGACCCGGCGGCGAACGAAGCCGCGCTCGCCCGCGTCCTCGCCGACAAGGAACGCGAAGCCGGCGACGGCCACGACGGCACGTGGGTCGCGCATCCCGGCCTCGTGCCCATCGCGCTCCAGGCGTTCGACAAACACATGCCGACGGCGAATCAAATCTCCAAACAACGCGACGACGTGAACGTGTCCGCGAAAGATTTGTTAAGCGTCCCGACCGGCACGATCACCGAGGACGGCCTGCGCGGAAACATCCGCGTGGGCGTGCAATATCTCGAAGCCTGGCTCGGCGGAAACGGCTGCGTGCCGCTTTACAATCTGATGGAAGACGCCGCCACCGCCGAAATTTCCCGCGCGCAAATCTGGCAATGGCTGGCGCACAACGCCGCGCTCGCCGACGGCCGCAAAATCACCACGCAGCTTTACGACGAAATCCTGCCACAAGAAATGGCGCGCATTGAAAAGGAAGTCGGCAGCGCACGGTTCAACGGCGGTAATTACGCCCGCGCCGCGAAGTTGTTCAGCGAGATGTCGAAAGCCAAAGAGTTCGCCGAGTTCTTGACGTTACCGGCGTATGAGTTGATTGATTGATATGGCCGGAGCATTTGAATTCACCCTGAACGGCAAGCCGGTTCGCGTCGAAGCGGTTTCGCCGAACACGACGCTGCTGGAATTTCTGCGCGGCAGCGGCCTGACCGGCTCAAAGGAAGGTTGCGCGGAAGGCGATTGCGGCGCGTGCTCCGTCGCCATCATCGAGCGTGACGGCAATGGCAAGGCCGCATATCGCGCCGTCAACAGTTGCCTCATGCCCGTCTGCCTGCTCGCGGGCCGCGAAGTCGTGAGCGTCGAGGGCGTCGGCTGCTCCAAGCAGATGCATCCGGTGCAGCGCACGATGGCCGAGGGCTACGGCGCGCAATGCGGCTATTGCACGCCCGGTTTCATCTGCTCGCTGTTCGAGGGCTACTATCGCGATGACATCCACACGCACGACGACCTCGATGACCAGCTTTCCGGCAATCTCTGCCGCTGCACCGGCTACCGTCCGATTCGCGACGCGGCGATGGAAGCGTTTCAAAACGGAAAGCAGAAAACGGAAAGCGGAAACGGAGATAAATTCGCAACACGTCTGCAAAAAGCCGCCGCCCAACCCGGCGCGGCGGAATATGAATGCGCCGGAGAAAAATTCTTCCGTCCGACGTCGCTGGCGGAATTGTTCCGACTGCGCAAGGCGAATCCCGACGCGAAACTCATCGCCGGTGCGACGGAACTTGGCCTCGAAATCACCAAGCGCTACAAAAATTTTTCCGCGCTCATCTCTACCGAAGCCGTCGCGGAGTTGACGGAGGTCAAGTCCACGGCGACCAAATGGCACATCGGCGGCGCGGTCACGCTCACCGTCATCAAGGACAAGCTGAGCGCGGAGTTTCCGATTCTCAACGATATGCTGCGCGTATTCGGTTCGCGGCAGGTCCGTAACCGCGCCACGATGGGCGGCAACATCGTCACCGCCTCGCCCATCGGAGACAGTGCGCCATGTTTGCTGGCGTTGGACGCGCAGGTCGTGCTTGCATCGGAGTCCGGCGAACGCACGTTGCCCGTCGGCGAATTTTTTCTGGCTTATCGCAAGACCGCACTGCGGCCGGATGAAGTTTTGAAAACCATCGTCATCCCGCGCGGCATTTCGGCGGCGGGACTGACCCGGAAGGCGGCGTGGTTCAAAGTTTCCAAGCGCCGCGAGATGGACATCAGCACGGTCGCGGGTGCGTTCGTGGTGGATGTGGATTTGCAAAACGTCATCCGCCACGCGCGGCTGGGCTACGGAGGCGTGGCGGCGATGCCATCGCGCGCGAATAACACGGAAGCGGCCTTGCTCGGCAAGAAGTGGAGCGCAGAAACAGTTCAAAGCGTGCTGCCGGTTTTGCGCACGGAGTTCACTCCCATTTCCGATGTGCGCGGCACGGCAGAATACCGCAGCGGATTAATCACCAGTTTGCTGGAGAAGTTTTTTCACCAACGTGCTGCCGACATCCTGTCGGCAGGACAAAAATTAGAGCTGCCAGTGTCCCGCTGGCAGCACGCTCCGCCTCACGAAAGCGCGCACAAGCATGTCACCGGAGAGGCGATGTATGTGGATGACCGGACCACCGGGATGCTGGAAACGTGGCCAGTCTGCTCGCCGCACACGAAGGCGAGGATTTTGAAAAGGGATGCCACCGCCGCGCGCCAGATGCCCGGCATCAAAGCTGTCTTGCTCGCGGAAGACATTCCTGGCCTGAACGACGTGGGCATGAAGCACGACGAACCGTTACTGGCGACCAACGAGGTTCTCTTCCACGGCCAGTTGGTCGCGCTGGTGGTCGGCGATTCGCACGAAGCCTGTCGCGCCGCCGCAGAAAAGGTCGTGGTCGAATACGAACCGCTCGATCCGATACTTACGTTACGCGATGCGGTGGCCAAAGGAAGTTTTCACAATGAGCCGAATTTCATCCGGCGTGGCGACACGGAGAAAAGCTTGTCCGCTGCGCCGTTGACGTTCGAAGGGGAATTCGAACTCGGCGGGCAGGAGCATTTTTATCTGGAAACCAATGCAGCGCGCGCGGAACGCGGCGAGGACGGTTCGATCTTCATCGCCTCGTCCACGCAACATCCCTCGGAAGTGCAGCAAGTCATTTCGCACGCTCTGCATTTGCCTGCTAATAAAATTGTGGTGCAGATGCCGCGCATGGGCGGCGGTTTTGGCGGCAAGGAAACCCAGGCCGCCACGCCCGCCGCGCTCGCCGCACTGGCGACGCATCACACGGGCAAGCCAGTGCGCGTGCGATTCAACCGCGACCAGGACATGGCGCTCACCGGCCATCGTCATCCGTTCCTTGCAAAATTCAAGGTTGGTTTTGACGCAAACGGTCTGCTGCGCGCGGCGCAAGTTCACCTCACATCCAATGGCGGCTGGTCGCAGGATTTGTCGCAGGCCGTCACCGACCGCGCATTATTCCATCTCGACAACGCGTATTATATCCCGGCGGTGGAGTTTCGCGGACAAGTCGCGAAAACAAATCTTTCCTCGAACACGGCGTTTCGTGGCTTTGGCGGTCCACAGGGGATGCTGGTCATGGAGGAAATTCTGGACCGCATTGCGCGCCGGCTTGGCCTGCAACCGGAAATTGTTCGCGAGCGAAATCTTTATCACGGTAAAGGCGAAACGAACACCACGCACTATGGTCAGGAGATCGAGGACAATCGTATCCAGACCGTCTGGCACGAGTTGAAGAAAACTTCCGCGCTCGAACAGCGCCGTGAGGAGATAGCCCGGTGGAATGGGACTCATCCGCATAACAAGCGCGGCATCGCCATCACGCCGGTGAAGTTCGGCATCAGCTTCACCGTCACGCATCTGAATCAGGCAGGGGCGTTTGTTCTGATTTATCAGGACGGCACGGTGCAGTTGAACCACGGCGGCACGGAGATGGGGCAGGGATTGCACACGAACGTGGCGATGATCGCGGCGCAAACTCTCGGCGTGAAGCTGGAAAATATCCGCGTGATGCCGACGAGCACGGACAAGGTGCCGAACACCTCGGCGACGGCGGCGAGCGCAGGCACGGACTTGAACGGCGCGGCGGCGAAGAACGCCTGCGAGACTTTACGCGCGCGGCTTGCGCCCATTGCCCTAAACTTGGTAGCAGCCGAGGTAACGAGGCTCAACCTAAAATCCGAAATGAATCAGAGCCTCCTCACGTCGGCTGCCACGGAAATTATTTTCGCCGACGGGTTTGTTTTTCATCGCACGCTTCCAGACGTGAAAATTTCATTCGCCGATGTCGTTAAGAACGCCTACCTGGCGCGCGTGAGTCTTTCCACCACCGGCTACTACGCCACGCCAGGGATTCATTGGGATCGCGTTGCGGGACGCGGCAAGCCGTTCCATTATTTTGCAAACGGCGCGGCGGTCGCAGAAGTTGAAGTGGATGGCTTTACAGGCATGCACCGTGTCCTGCGCGTGGATATTTTGCACGACGTGGGCGATTCGGTGAACGAAGGTGTCAATCGCGGCCAGATCGAAGGCGGCTTCATTCAAGGCATGGGCTGGTTGACGGCCGAGGAACTTCTTTGGAATGACAAAGGTGTTTTGCTGACGCACTCGCCCGACACTTACAAAATCCCGGCCGTCGGCGATACCCCGCAAATCTTCAACGTGGCCTTGCTCAAGAACGCGACGCAGAAGAGCGTTGTTCACGGCAGCAAAGCCGTGGGCGAACCGCCGCTCATGCTGGCGATTTCCGTGCGGGAGGCGATCCGTGATGCCGTGGCGGCGTTTGGCTCTGGCAAGGGTGAAGTCGCGCTTGCATCGCCCGCGACGGGTGAGGCGATCTGGATGGCGATCCAAAAACGGCGCGAGCTAAACGGAAAAGAATTGACGAGGCCGGATCTGGTCGCAACTAAGTAAGCCCTAAACCAACTCAATCTTCGCTGCCGCCGTAACGCGTTTTTCGTTCACCAACTCCGCGCGCTTGTCGATGTATTGCGCGATGATGTCCACGGCGATTTCCATGATGCTCTGCGAGCGGATTTTGATGCCCACGGGACACGCGACGCGAGCGACTTCCTCGGTGGTGGCGATTTTCTTTTGGACGAAGTGTTCGGCAATCGTGCGCGCTTTGCGGGAACTGCCGATCATGCCGAGAAATTGAAATGGCCGGTGAATCCACGATTCCAGCACGAGCGCATCATGCTTGTGGCCGCGTGTGACGATGAGGCCGAACGTCGGGACATTCGGGAATGGTGCGGCGCAAAGCTCGCCCCAGTGACCGGTGCGGAGGGAGACTTCCTTCGGAAAAAAATCATGGTTTGCCAGCTCCGGACGATCGTCAAAAATCGTCACGGCGAAATCCAATTGCAACGCCAGCGGTGCGACGGCCTGCGCGATGTGGCCTGAACCGGCGACCCACAGGGCACACGGTGGGGTGATTGTTTCCGTGTAGAGCCAGTCGGCAGCCGTTGAATCATTGATTCGTTGAATCGTTGAATCGGCTCGTGCGACTGAAAAATTAGCTTTTATACCCCATGCTTTTGGGATGTCGCGCGCGGCAAGCTCGCTCCAGAATTTTTCGCCCAGGTTCTGTGCATTTGGTAAAATGACGCCGAACACTTTTCCGCCACAGATCAAGCCGTCGTCCCAGCCAAAATCGTGATCCAGGACGAGTTCAAAAGTTTCTGGCCTGCCGGTTTTGAGCGCGGCGAGCGCCATGCGTTGGGCCTCGGCTTCCAGGCAACCTCCGCCAAGCGTGCCTTTGATCTTCCGGTCGGGATAAAACAGAGCCTTCGCGCCAAGCTTTTGCGGGCTGGAGCCCTTCACGCCGGTGATGATGCCGAGCACGACGGGTTCGTTCGCGGTGGCGGCAGCGGCAAGCAATTGGAAGATTGAATCGGTCACGGGCAAAATATATTCAAAAAAGTTCCAAGCACCAACATCCAACATCCAGAGAAGCGCCAAACAACAAGTTCCAAAACAAGGGCCGCACGATGTTTGAAGTTTGGAGCTTGAAGTTTCTCCGGAGCTTGGTGCTTGGAATTTGGAGCTTTCCTTTTAATCTCACGGCCATGCTCGAACGAATTTTCAAGCTCTCGGAAAACCGAACCACAGCCCGCACCGAATTGCTCGCGGGTGTCACCACGTTCCTGACGATGGCGTATATCATCGTGGTGCAGCCGGCAGTGCTGTCGGGCGCGATGTTCGGGATGAAAACCGGCATGGACTTTGGCGCGGTGATGACGGCAACCTGTCTTGCGGCGGCGCTGGCCACGGCGCTCATGGCCTTGATTGCGCGCTACCCCATCGCGCAGGCACCGGGCATGGGTGAAAATTTTTTCTTTGTGTTCACCGTGATTCCGGCGGCGACGGCGGCTGGCTTTGCCAACGGCTGGCAGGTTGCGCTGGGCTGCGTGTTTGTGTCAGGTCTGTTATTCTTGATCCTGTCGTTGATCGGGCTGCGCGAAATGATCTTTAACGCCATTTCGCCGAGCATGAAGAATGGCATCGCCGCCGGCATCGGGCTCTTCATCACGTTCATCGCCTTGCAGAACACGGGACTCATCGTCAAGGACCCCGGCTCGGCAGTGAAACTGAACGCTCACTTTACCTCGCCCGACTTGATAGTTTTTTTTGTCGGCCTGTTGGCGACGCCGGTGCTGCATGCTCGATACTCTGGGGCATCATAGCTGCCACGGGGCTGGCGGCGGTGCTCAAACTGGCGCTGGCGCATTCCTCGTCGTCGCTCGTCGTGGATTCGATGCTGATGAAACAATTCGCATTTGCCAAAGGCATCCTCTCCGCGCCGCCTTCACTCGCACCGACGTTTCTGCAAATGGACATCCCTCATGCTCTCTCCCCCAAAATGCTTTCATTCGTCTTTGTGTTTCTGTTCATGCTCACGTTCGATGCCATCGGCACGCTCATTGGCGTGAGCGAGCAGGCCGGGTTCATGCGTGCCAATAAATTGCCGCGCGCCAAGGAGGCAATGGTCTCGGACGCGGTCGGCACGGTGGCCGGTGCGGCGCTGGGCACCAGCACCGTGACAAGCTTCATTGAGAGTGCCTCGGGCGTGCAGCAGGGTGGCCGCACCGGCTTGACCGGACTCGTCGTAGCCGCGCTGTTTTTGCTCGCGCTTTTTTTTCAGTCCGCTGGCGGCAATGGTTGGCAGTTATCCACCCATCACGGCGTCGGCGCTCGTGATTGTCGGGGCGATGATGATGCAGAATGTCGCGAAGGTTGACTGGCGCGATCACACAGAATCCATCCCGGCCCTTCTCACGCTGATCGGGATTCCGCTCTCATATTCCATCGCGGACGGACTGGCGCTGGGTTTCATCAGTTATCCGATTCTCAAATTCTTCAGCGGGCGCGGACGCGAAGCGGGCTGGTTGACTTACATTCTCGCCATCTTGCTGGTGCTGTATTTTGTTTTCGTGCGGAGCAAGATGGGCTAGAGTCGAAAAATGAGGACGAGATAATATGCGCAATATTCAACAAAAACTTTCCGTGGCCCGCGGCGAACAGCGTGCCGAACTGCTTTTTAAAAACGCCCGCGTCGTCAACGTCTTCAGCGGCGAAATCCACAAGACCAATGTTGCCGTCGAGGATGGTCGCGTCATCGGCTTCGGGGATTATCAGGCCAAGAAGGTGATTGACCTCAAAAGCGCCTATCTCGCGCCGAGTTTGATCGACGGGCATTTTCACGTCGAGAGTTCCATGCTCACCGCGCCGGAGTTTGCGCGCGCCGTTGTGCCGCACGGCACGGGCGCGGTGGTGATTGATCCCCATGAATACGCCAACGTCCTCGGCCTCGACGGCATCCGTTATGTCCTCGAATCCACCAAAAATCTCGCGGTGGATTTTTTTATAATGCTGCCCAGCTGCGTTCCCGCGACCCATCTGGAAACTGCCGGCGCCCGTCTCACTGCGGACGATTTGAAACTGATGATCCACGACGAGCGCATTGCCGGGGTCGCGGAGTTGATGAATTTCCCCGGCGTCTATCTCGGCGACAAAAGTGAGCTCGCAAAAATCCGGGCTGGCAAGGGCAAGGCCATTGACGGCCACGCGCCGGGCTTGCGCGGAAAGAATCTCAACGCCTACGCCCTCGCCGGCGTTCGCTCTGACCATGAGTCTGTCGAAGTCGAGGAGGCGCGCGAAAAGCTGCGGCTCGGCATGCACATCCTGCTGCGCGAAGGCAGCACGGAACGGAACCTCGAACATCTGCTGCCGCTCATCAACGCACATAATTCACAGAACTGTTCTTTTGCCACCGACGACAAACTCGCGGGTGACCTTGTGAACGAAGGCCACATTGACCATGCCGTGCGCAAAGCCATCCAGGGCGGCGTGCCGCCGATCGCCGCGCTGCAAATTGCCACCATCAACACCGCGCGACACTACTATCTACACAATCTCGGGGCCATTGCGCCGCGCTATTGGGCGGATTTCATCGTGTTCGATGACTTGAAGAAATTCCGTGTGCGGCAGACTTACAAGAAAGGCGCGTTGGTGGCGGATAATGGCAAGTTTCTCGGCAAATCGCCCGCTAAAATCAGCCTGCCGCGCAGCACGATGAACCTGCGTTATTCACCGACGGACTTTGTGGTGAAGCCGTCTGGTTCTAAAAAAATCCGCGTCATTCAAATCATTCCCGACCAGATCGTCACGAAGGAACTCATCGTCTCGCCGAAGATCGCGAACGGCGAAATCGCGGCCGACACGGCGCGCGACATCTTGAAGATGGTCGTGGTCGAGCGCCACCGCGCGACCGGCAATGTCGGCGTCGGTTTCGTGCGCGGCTTTAAACTAAAACGCGGCGCGATTGGTTCATCTGTGGCACACGATGCGCACAACGTCGTTGTCGCCGGCACGAACGATGCCGACATTCTGCGCGTGATCCAGGAACTGGAAAAATTGCAGGGCGGCCAGGTCGCGGTGGTGGATGGCAAGGTGCTGGCCGAATTGCCGCTGCCCATCGCCGGCCTTGTCACGGATCAACCGCTCGCCAAGGCGATGAAGCTGATCGATGATCTCAACGCCGCCGCCCACGCGATGGGCTGTGATCTCGCCGCGCCGTTCATGGCGTTGTCCTTCTTGAGCCTTTCGCCGATTCCCTCGCTCAAGCTGACCGACCAGGGCTTGATTGACGCGACAAAACTCCAGAAGACCAGCCTCTTCGTTTAATGGCTGGCGAGTTCGGCAAAAGTTTCCGCCAGCACGCGCACGCCTTTTTCAATCTGTTCCGGCGAGGAGAATTCGTCGGGGCGATGGCTGTAGCCCTTGAAACACGGGATGAAAATCATCGTCGTCGGGCAGACCTGCGCCATGAACAGCGAATCGTGATACGCGCGGCTGATCATTTTTTTCACGGAGAAATTTAATTTTTGGGCGACGGCAACAGTTGTTTCGACGAGCTTGGCGTCGCAGATCGCGGGTGGGTCGAGATTCAAACGCTCCATCGTGAACTCAATTTTCCGCCGCGTGCAGATTTCTTTCACCGCAGCCTCAATCTGTATCAAGGCAGCGTCGCGCGCCTTCACGAGCGTATCGCGCAAATCAATCTCCAGCCACGCGCGGCACGGCACGCTGTTCACCGCGCCGGGTTCGATCCGGAAAACGCCCGTGGTGCCCACGGTGTCCGGACTGCCGCTCGTCATTGCAGCCTTCTCGACCGCGAGGGCGATCTCTGCGCCAGCCAGCAACGCGTCTCGGCGACCGGGCATCAGTGTCGCGCCGGCATGACCGCCGACGCCGGTGAGTTGCAGCCGCAAGGTGCTGGGGGCGGCGATTTTTTCCACGACGCCGATGTCAATGTTCTCCGCTTCAAGAATCGGTCCTTGTTCGATGTGTAGTTCGACGAATGCGGCGTAACAATCTTTTGGCAGTTTCACGAAATCCAGCGAACCAGTGCAACCACCTTGCATGCGCCAGAAGTCCAAATCTTTTCCTTCGCGGTCGCGCAATGCTGCGGCGCGTTGGAGCGACAACAAACCGCCCATCAGGCGGCTGCCGAGACAGCCGATGCCAAATCGCGTCGGTTCTTCAGAGGTGAAAATGATCAACTCGATGGAACGCTCAGGCTGAAAGCCCGCTGCTTGCAGCGCGCGAATCGCTTCTATCGCTCCGAGCACGCCGACGACGCCGTCGTATTTCCCCGCGTTTGGAATGGCGTCAATGTGCGAACCGGTGGCGACGGCGGGAAGATTCTTATCCGCGCCTTCCCAGCGCGCGAAAATATTTCCAACCGCATCCTCGCGCAAAATAAGCCCGGCATCACGGCAAAGATTCTTCACAAACGCGCGTCCGCGTAAATCGGATTCAGAGAACAAAACGCGCGTAACGACCGGTGGCGTGGCTTCGGTGATGAGCGCGAGGTCATCAATCTCTCTTTGCAATCGCGCGAGGTTGACTTGAGGGGTTTTCACTGTGGCGCGCGATTCACGTCCTTGTAGTAGATGTAGCTGGCGGGCGTTTTGCCCATCGCCACGAACCACTGCGGGCAATACGATGCCATCCAGATCACGTCGCACGCTGTCACGGGATAGTAATCGGCGTCAAGGCGATAAATGCCCTGGCCCTTCAGCATTAACAGCCCGTGCTCCATGATGTGCGTCTCGACAAACGGCAGCGTCGCGCCGGGCTGGTATGTGAAAATATTGACGGCCATGTCGAATGCGGGCTGGTCGGGCAGCAACACCTGCAGGCGCGCGTCTTCATTGCCGAGAAACGGCTGGCCTTTGATGGCATCCGCGTGACCGCAAATGGGGCCGGGAGTCTTTTCGCCGAACAGCGGTTCAAATTTTTTCTGGAACACGAGCAGCTTGGTTCCCTTGGCTGCGCCGGAGAATTTGAAATCCGTTTTCGGCGGCAAAAACAGATAGCTGCCGGATGCCAGATCATGGTTTTTGCCGTCGAGTTGAGCAGTGCAATCGCCGGCAAGGATGTAATAAAAATGTTCCAGCGCGCCGGTGCTGCCCGCCCCGCTACTATTCGCGTCGAGCGTGATCTGGATTTGCGTGAAGCGCGGGCCGTTCATCACCGGCGCGATGTTGATGACGACGACGGCATTTTTCCAGCCCGGCAGGACGCTGGGCACGAAACCGTCGGTCGTGATGAGGGCGTAGTTGCGTTTGACGACCGTGCGAGTGGAGCCAAATAGTTCGGACATAATTTTTCAGCGTTGCGGTTTGACAAGGCGGCCGGCGGGCGGCGAAACAATCTGGCCGTCCTTGAAAACCGTGTTGCCGCGCAGGATGGTCTGAACCACGCGCCCTGTCAACGCGCGGCCAACATAAGGACTCTGCTGGTGGCGGTAAAATAAATCCTCTTTCGTCACCGTGAACGACTGTTTCAAATCCACGAGCGCAAAATCCGCATCGAATCCGACGGCGATTTTCCCCTTGTTGGGAAGCTTGAAACGCCCGGAAACATTCGTGGCCAGCAGCTCGGCAAGGAGTTGAAGCGACTGACTTGCATACGGGTTGGCTTGATCGGACAGCGGACCATAATAAGGATCGGCGCAAAATCGGGTCAGCAGCAGTGGCAGCGTGTGCTGCACGCCGGAGATGCCGCCCCATACCTTGAAAAAATTATCGCCCGTTTTCATTTCCGGCGGCGCGGGCGAATGATCCGAGCCGACAGTCGTGATCCGGCCGATGAGCAGACGACGCCATAGTTCCTGCTGGGCGCCAGCGGAACGCAGCGGCGGCGCGCACTTGGCCCGCGCGCCGATCTTTTCCATGTCGTCGTCCGTCAAAACCAGATAATGCGGACACGTTTCGCAGGTTACATCCACGCCGGATTCTTTTGCGGCGGCAATCTTGTCCACGCCATTGTAACTGCTGACGTGGACAATGTGCAGGGCGCAGCCGGTTTCGCGCGCAAGCTGGATTGCTTCCTCGATCGCGAGGACTTCCGCCAGAACGGGCCGCGAATTCAAATAATCAAGCACGGAAGTTGCGCCGGCGGCGATCATTTGCGCCGTCCATTGGTTCGTCAGCCTTTCATCTTCTGCATGAACCGCGACCGGCAATTTCAATTGGGCCGCGCGTGCCATGCCTGCGCGCAGCGTTTCGGTGTCCACGCAGGAAAAATCTTCAATGCCGCTGCTGGCCATGAACGCCTTGAAACCAACGACCCCGCGTTCGGCAAGTGCTTCCATCTTGTCCAGGTTGCCCGGCACCAAGCCGCCCCAAAATGCGAAGTCGGCGAGCGATTTTTTCTCCGCCGCCGCCAGCTTCAAATCAAAACTCGCCGCGTCGCAGGTCGGTGGATGCGCATTAAGCGGCATGTCGAAGAAGAGTGTCCCGCCGCCTGCCGCCAGCGCCCGCGAGCCGGTTTCGATGCCTTCCCAATCGGTGCGGCCGGGTTCGTTGAAGTGGACATGCGAATCAATCACGCCGGGGAAAATGTGCAGTCCGGTCGCGGCAATCTCCTCGCGCGCCGGGCCGGCGCTGAAGGAAACAATTTTCCCGTCCGCGATTCCGATTTCCGGAAACGGCTGCGCGCCATGAATGAGCAAGTCAAATTCAGGCATAGCGCGCAGCGAGAGTTTGAATGAAATCCGCCAGCACACCGATGGCCGCGGCAACATCTGTCGTTTTCACTGACTCGGCAGGGTTATGGCTGATGCCACCTTTGCAGCGGACGAACAGCATCGCCACCGGACAGATGGCCGAGAGGGCCGCGGCATCGTGGCCGGCGCCGCTCGCCAGCTTGAGAACTTCCAGGCCGCGTTGCGCGACACATTTGGACAATATTTGCGTCAAAGTTTTATCACATGGCACAGCGGCGGTTTGTTGGATGGACGTCCACGTCAGTTTCAATCCGCGGTGCTGGGCAATTGTTCTTGCCCGATGATGCAGCGTGCGAACGACGGCTGCGCGGCGAACCTCCTTTTGGTGGCGCACATCAAGGGTGAGGGCAACGTGGCCGGGAATGACATTGCTCGCGCCGTGATCCACGACCAGTTTGCCAACCGTGCCCACGGCTCCCGCAGCCTGAGAAGCAATCGATTCGGCGGCGAGGATGAATTCTGCGGCTCCGGCGAGTGCGTCCTGGCGGGAGTTCATCGGCACCGTTCCAGCGTGTCCGGCCACGCCGTGGAACTCCACCTGCAACCGGCTTTGACCGGCAATAGC
>TBL_comb47_HYPODRAFT_10000694_pt1 | contig 44538 bp, 40 predicted proteins | sample TroBogypolimnion_40_FD_10682 | JGI IMG/M metagenome (IMG submission 10682)
CGCTGCCATTGGCCACGTCGCTGGCGGCAATGATGCGCGCCATGCGCTGCAGGTTGTCGGCATAGTCGGTGATGATCAGCGAGTTGTTGCCGGGATTGACGTTGATGACGTTGTTGGGGCTGATCAGCGGGCGCAGTATGGGCAGCAAGTTGGCCGCACTCTCAAAATTGAGTTTGAAAATTTGCGTCACGATCTGGTTGCCCAAGGGGCTGCTCTTGGCACCCGCGTCGGCCGTGACCGCGCCACTTTGCAGCTTGGCGTCGGCCTCGGGAACCACCTTGTCCAGCCCGGCCGATTCCACCACGGTAAAGCCCTGCAGGCGCAGGGCGCCCAGGAACTGGTTGTAGGCCGCAGCGGGCGTTAGCGGTTTGTCGCTGCTCAGATTGAGCGTGCCCTTCACGCGCGGATCCAGCACCACCTGGCGCCCGGTCATGCTGGCCATGGCGCGGGCCACCGCCTCGATTTCGGCATTGACAAAGTTCAGCGTCACCGGTGCGCCGGGTACCGATTTGAGCTTGGCATCAGCGTCGCTTTGGCCATGGGCCAGGGCACAGGCGGCCAGGCTTGCGGCCAGGCCGGTGGCGCGGATCCAGGTGGGTAGAGAGGACGTGGAAGGTCGCATGAGGCTAGCCCAGGGTAATGACGGACCGCGCGCCGTCGCGCTGTCCCATGATGTTGAGGAGATTCGAGAGTTCGGCCTCAGACGCAGCATCGGCGCGCGCCTCGCCGACAAAATGCAGTCGACCGGCGGTCCAGCCGCCCGTGCCCTGCAGTTGCAGGTTGCCGTCCAGCGTGCGCAGCTTGAGCGTGGCGCCGCCCTGATCACTTCCCTGCAGGCTCAGCTGGTAGCTACCCAGGGGCCGCAGCGTGGACAGACTGGAACTCAGGCCCACCATGTCCAGGCTCAACGCGCCTTCCACATGGACCCGGTCCACGGCAGAAACCACATTCAGGCCTGGTGTCTTAAGCAGCAGAGGGCCTTGCAATTGCACCGTGTTCCAGGGCGTGCCCAGACCCGCCAGCACGGCGGCCGGCCAGGTGGATTCACCAGGCGCCAACTGCAGGCGCCAGCTGCGCAGGCCGGGCGTCAGCTCCAGCAACTGCGGTGCCAGCGTGCAGCAGTCCGCCCGCAGCGCGACGTGTAAGCTGCCCAGACCCAGGCGCAGATCCCATTGCACCCGGCCGGGCAGGCGCAGCCCACCGGCACTGCCCGGGCCGCCCGTTAAACCGAACTGGGCCGAGCCATGCCAAAGCGTGCCTCGGCTCTCCGATAACACCACACGGCCAGCGCTGGCGGCATAGGCGGCCTGTTGCACCCAGCTGGCGGGTGCCCATTGCAGCACGGCCCACAGGGCGCCGCAGACAGCACCGGCCATGGCCCAAGCCCAAGGGCTGGAGGCGGTACGGTTGTCGGTGGTGCGTGCCATGGCGTGCATCAGGGCGCCGCTTGGGCGCCGGCTGGCAGGTGGAACAACAACACACCGCTCCACAGAGGCTCCGCACCGCCGCTGCGCTGCAAATGCACTTCGGTGGGGCTGAGGCCGGCGGCCGATACCGGTGTGAACCAGGGTGCCAGGCTTTGCGCGCTGAGCTGCTTGACGGTGACCGTGGCATGGTCTGCCGCCAGCTGCAGCGAAGCCCCCTTGCCGAGCAGGGCGGTAGCAGACTGCAAGGCCTTCAGGCTGTCCTGCGGCGACACCACCGGTTTGCTTTGCAGCAGCTTGGCGCGGGTCTGCAGGGCCAGCATGCGCTCCAGTTCGGAGTCCAGTTGGGCGTTTTGGCTGTCGGCGCTGCGCAGCGTGTGCAGGGCGGGCGATAGCAGCAGGCTCCAGGCCAGAGCCGCCAACAGGATAGCCGCAGCCAGAGTCAGGGCGCTTTGTTCACGCAGGGCCAGTCCCGCCCAGCGGGCCTTGATGTGCTGCCAGTTCATGGCTTGGGCTCCTTGGGTTCGACCACCAACTTGTCTTCCTGCATGCGTGAGCGCAGGCCACGCGCTTCCAGGGCGGCCGCCATTTTTTGTGCAGTGGCCGACGCCAGACCGGTGGCGCTGAGTTGCAGCTGCTTGCCGCTGAGTTCAATGGCCGAGAACGCCAGGCTGGTCGGTGCCAGTGGGCTGATGATGGAAAACACGCGGCCCAGGTCGGTATCCGATCCGACGCCCCGCTCCAGCGCCAGATCGTCCACGGCGCGCTGCATTTGCCGCGGTGCGTCTATCACCAGTTGCACCTGCGGAAAGTTTTGCTGCAGCACGGCCTGGATGGCGGCACGCTTGCCTTCCTGCAGGGCGCGTTGGCGCCACGCCAGGGCATTGAGCGCCACCAGCTGCACCAGGACCAGGGCCAGCAGTGCCCAGCGCGCCGGGCGCCAGGCCGGGCCTTGCAGCATCTCCCGCCACGCAGCGGCCAGGCGCTTGAGTAGCCGCGCTCCGGGTGCGTCGCTGAGTTCGAGCTGGGCCAGGTTCCAACTGGACATTGCGGCCAGCAGCAAGCGCTGCGCCTTGGTTTGCAGGCTGGAGCGGCTGCCAAAATGCTGCTCGGCCAGGGCCATGACCGGCGGCTCGGCCAGCACCACCAAATTGCTTTCGGCCAGGGCCATGCTCAGGCTGGCAGTCAACAGGGGCAGCAGGCTGACACCCTGGGGCGTACACAGCAGCATCTGTGCCGGTTGCAGCTCGCTGCCCAGCAGCAGCCGGGACGTGCCCGCTGGTGTGGGCGTGCATTCCGCCACGATGCGCCCAACCCTGCAGCCGGCGGCCTCCAGCGCCTGCAGGCTGGCCTGCAGCCAGGCCCGGTCACACACCGCAACCCAGGCCTGTGGCGCAGCACCAGCCTCGCCTCCCTCGGCAGCAAACACGGCGAAATGCAGGCGCTCGGCCTCGTCCAATAGTTGCTCCTCCAGCACACCGGAGAGAACTGCCCTGGCCCGCACCGGCTCCATGCGCGCCGACAACAGGCCGCGCAACACCCGCTCGGGCAGGGCTATGCGGTGCCAGGAAAGGGCGCGCGCCGGCACGACTGCAACCACCTCGGCATTGCGCCCGGCCTGTGCCGGCAACAGCGGTGCGGGGCTGCGGCCCTGCGTCAGGACCTGCTGGCCGTCGGACGTCAGCACGTAGTCGTACTCGGGCGTGCCGCTGGCGTGCAGGGGGAGGGAAATAATCAGTGTGGACATGGGCTGCTCATTGTAGGGAAGCCGCGGCAGCTTCCTGCAGTACTTCGCGCTGGCGCCAGATGACCTTGACCAGGGTGTTGCTGCGCTCAACCAGCGAAAGCTCTTGTACCGTGATGTCGCCCAGGCGCAGGCGGCCGCGCACCGCAAAGTAGTTGCTGCCTACGCTGAAGTCGTCCTTATGGGCCTGACCCGCAGCATCGTCTGTGATGCCGGCCGCTTTGAATGCTTCGTTCACGGTCTTGAAGTGGGCGCTGGCGCGTTGGGTCACCAATTGCTGAGCCCGTCCAAGATCAAAATTGGGCAGGGCCGCGCGCAGCACCTCGGCACTCGCGGTGTTCAGGTTGAGCAGAGTTTTTACCGGCAGCAATACCGCATAGGGCTTCAGCGCATGAACCGTGCTGGCTGGCAGTCCGAACCAGACCAGTTGCTCCAGACGGTAGGGCTTGAGCGGCGCATCCACTTGCGCTGCGGTTTTGGTATCGGTGCTGGTGTTGGGTGTGGCGGCTGCGGCGTCGCTGGCGATCAGCTTGTCGACCAGTAACTGCACCTGGGTGGTTGGAAGATTGAGCTTGGTGAACAACTGCTCAAAGGACTGCACGGCCGATGCGACGGGTTTTCCTTCTTGTACCAAGTTGCGCACATTGAGCAGGCCTTGCTGGTCGATGATCTGGCCAGACAGGAATGCATCCATGGCGTCATCGGTGTTGTTTTGGTCCACCGCTAGAAAGCTGGAAAGCCGGGCCTCCTGCAGAGGTTGGGCCCAGACCTCGGACAGGTGGTCCACGGTCGGATTGGCGCTGCGCGCGTGTTCCTGCAGGATCAGGCGCGACCAGTCCAGCGCCCCGTTCAACACCCACTGCATCTGCATGCGACTGCGTTCGGCACTTTCAATCTCCACGCTGCGCCATTGCTGCCACAGCGCGGCCGAGGCAAAGGTGGCGACCAAGGTGACGGTGAGCATGGCCAGCAGCAGGGCCGCCCCAGATTGAGTGGCTCGTTTCACGTTTTTGCTCCCACCGACGTGGGGCGAATCCAGTCGCGGGTGAGCTTGCCCGCCAGTGGCCCGCCATCGGGCAGGCTCAGGACCAGGCGCACGCCGTCGGGCGTGGCGGCCGCGGCATCGCTGCTGGAGCCGGGATTGGTCCAGGCATCGCCCCGGTAATAAAAAAGTTGCCAATCGTCCAGCGGCATGACGCTGACCTGCGCTGCACGGCTGGCAGCCGTCGGGCTTTGCGCCCAAGCGGCGGCCTGCAGCCAGGCCTGCTGCAGGGCAGTGCGGGTGCGCAGCTCGGGCGACTGCCAGCGCAGCCAGGTCTTGCGCCCGGCGTTGTCGCCCAGGGTCCAGGCAACCACACGCAGGGACGGACCCAAAGTGCCGTTGCTGTGGCGTGTGATGCGAAGGCTCAGGCCGTTCCAGTCCATCGCGCTGGGCAGGGTGCTGGCCGTGACGGCGACGGCGGAAGCCGCGCTGACGGGGTTGCTGAGGTCGGTGTCCATGGCGTCCAGGTCCGCCCCCCATTGCGCCAGACCACTTTGCAAGCTCAGCACAGCGTCGGCCCTGGCCTGGGTCTGCGCCTGGGCGCGGCCCATGGCGTCCAGTCCGCGCCAGCTCATCAGGCTGAGCAGGGCCATCACCATCAGCGCCACCATCAGCTCCACCAGCGTAAAGCCGTGCAGGCGGCCCATGGGTACGGTAGGCCGCGCCATCAGTTGCGTCCCATGACGGTAGTAAGTTGGTACTGAGGCTGCGCATTTTTGAACACCTTCGCATCTACCCGCAGGAAATTGGGGTTGGGCGTGGGCCGTACCGAGGTCTGCACCAAGAGGCTCTGACCGGCCTGTTCGCAGCTGCTGCTGCTGTCGCCCACACCCGGCATCTGGTGTGCCAGGCGCAGCTTGATGAGCTCGTTTTCTGCGCACAGCTGGGCCAGCATGACGTCGGACTGGCGCTCGGCGTTGCGGGTCAGGGAGGCCGTGGCCTTCAGGCCGGCGGTCAGCGCGATGGCCACGATGCCCAGGGCCACCAGCACCTCAATCAGGGTAAATCCGGCCTGGACGGCGGTGTGGTTCGTGGGCTTCATGGTGCGGCGCCCGCTGGGCTGGCCGGGCCCGCCAGTTGCACGCTAAACGGGCGCAGACCATCGGTCACCACGCGCCAGGCCACCGCGCCTTGCCTGCTGCTGCCCAGGGTGACCGATTGGGCCGCCACGATCGGGTCTGGTCCCAGCTCCAATCGGGTTCCACGGGTGACGGTAGTGCTTTGGTCCAGCCAGTTGCTGGGCAGGGTACCGGGCGGCAGGCCCTCGAACAGGAAACCCCGTGCCGTGACATGCCAGACCACCGCGACACCGCGGGTGCGGGATTGGGCACGACCCGATTCCAGCAGTGCCGCCAGGCGCTGGGCCTCGCGTTCGATCTGGGTATCCGCGCTGTCGCGCATGGAAAATGCCACGCTCGCGCTGGCCATGGCGATGATGCTGACGACCACCAGCAGTTCCAGCAGCGTAAAGCCGAGCTGGCGTAGCGTGGGGAAAAGTGCCTTACTGCCAGCTGCCGATATCCGCATCTTTGCCTTCGCCACCTGGTTTGCCATCGGCCCCCAGCGACATCACGTCCACTTCGCCCTTGATGCCCGGGTTCAGATACTGGTAGGTATTGCCCCAGGGGTCGCTGGGCAGCTTGTCCAGATAAGGCTTCCAGTTGCCGGGCACCGGATCGACGCCGGGTTTGGCCACCAAGGCCTGCAGGCCCTGCTGCGCCGTCGGGTAACGCTGGTTGTCCAGCTTGTAGAGCTTGAGCGCCTGCATCAGGTTGCCGACGTCGGTCTTGGCCGCAGTGACGCGTGCGTCATCGGCGCGATCCAGCACGTTGGGAACGATCAGCGCGGCCAGCACGCCGATGATGACCAGCACCACCATCAACTCGATCAGGGTGAAGCCAGACATGCGGCGGGGACGGGAAGAAACAAAATTCATGGCGTAAACCCATTGGTGGTGTGGCGCCACGATGATAATCGCGAATATGCAAGTCACCCCCTGGAAATCCTGGACGCCCCGCCTGGCGGCATTTTTCATGGCACTGCTGTTGGCGGCCACGCTGGTGTTCTGGCTGCTGCGCTGGCCCCTGCACGATAGCGGGCCAGCGCTGCCCCTGGCCTCGGTCCCTGACGACGTGGCGCTGGCCAGCGTAAAGGATGTGGCGCAGTTGCTGGGCGCTGGTGTTGTCGCCAGCTCAGCGGTGGTCCCGGTGGAAGCCAGCAGCCGTTTCCACTTGACCGGCGTGATTGCCTCGGGCGGCGGCCAGGGCGTGGCCCTGCTGGCCATAGACGGAAAACCGACCAGGCCCTACCGCGTGGGCAGTGCGTTGGAAGAAGGCTTGATGCTGCAGTCGGTGGAGAAGCGCCGCGTCGCCCTGGCCTCCGATGCCCGGGCACCGGTCAGCTTTCATCTGGACCTACCCGCCAAACAGCCCTAAACCAGTCGGCGCCTACTGGGTGCCCATTGAACTCGCTGTGAACCCTTGTGGGGCTGGGCTCCTGCTGCACTCCCACATTCAATCCTTGAATCAGACCATGCGTCGAATTAATTGGACGTGTATGAGGCGGGCTTGCATACTTCGCGCACTCCGCATTGGCGTCTGATGAACGCTGCGAGAGCTTGACGAACAAATAAACGGAATGTTAGGAGACAACATGACAACAGCTTCCCCTGGATGGTTGGACAAGGAACGCATCATTGCCGGCCCCGGCTTTAACCGCTGGCTGGTTCCTCCGGCCGCTTTGGCCATTCACCTGTGCATCGGCATGGCCTATGGCTTTTCCGTGTTCTGGCTGCCCCTGAGCCGGGCGCTGGGTATCAAGGAGGCCATCAAGTGCGGCCCCGATGTGGGCTTTTTCGGTCAACTGTTTACCACCACCTGCGACTGGCAAATCTCCACCTTGGGCTGGATGTACACGCTGTTTTTTGTGTTGCTGGGGTCTAGTGCCGCCATTTGGGGCGGCTGGCTGGAGCGGGTTGGGCCACGCAAGGCCGGTGTGGTGTCGGCCCTGTGCTGGTGCGGCGGCATGCTGATCTCGGCGACCGGTGTTTACCTGCACCAGTTCTGGATGATGATTCTTGGCTCGGGCGTGATTGGCGGCATAGGCCTGGGGCTGGGCTATATTTCGCCGGTCTCCACGCTGATTAAATGGTTTCCGGACCGCCGCGGCATGGCCACCGGCATGGCCATCATGGGCTTTGGCGGCGGCGCCATGATCGGCTCGCCGCTGGCGGCCGATTTGATGAAATATTTCGCCAGCCCCACCGATGTGGGCGTGATGCAGACCTTTGTGGTGATGGCGCTCATTTACTTTGTCTTCATGATGGCAGGTGCCCTGGGCTACCGCGTGCCCGAGACCGGCTGGATGCCCAAGGGCTGGACGGCTCCTACCGGCATGGCCACAAACACCATGATCACCAAGCACCATGTGCATGTGAGCAAGGTCTGGGGCATCCCGCAATTTTGGCTAATCTGGATGGTGCTATGCATGAATGTGAGCGCCGGCATTGGCGTGATCGGCATGTCCTCGCCCATGCTGCAAGAAGTGTTTGGCGGTTCGCTGATCGGCGTGGCCAAGAAGTTTGGCGAGCTCGACAAGGCGCAATTGGCCTCCATTGCCACCGTGGCTGCCGGCTTTACCGCGCTCTTGAGTCTGTTCAATATCGGTGGGCGTTTCTTCTGGGCCAGCCTCTCCGACAAGCTGGGTCGCAAGCTGACTTACATCGTGTTCTTTGTGCTGGGTGGCGCCATGTATTTCAGCGTACCCGGCAGCGCTGCAGCCGGTAGCACCGTGCTGTTTGTGTCGGCCTTTTGCGTGATTCTGAGCATGTATGGCGGAGGCTTCGCCACGGTTCCGGCCTATCTGGCCGACATCTTCGGCACACAAATGGTGGGCGCCATCCACGGCCGCCTGCTTACCGCATGGGCCACGGCCGGCGTGCTGGGCCCGGTGGTGGTGAACTACATGCGCGAATACCAGCTCGGTATGGGCATCCCGCGCGAGCAGGTCTACAACCAGACCATGTACATCCTGGTCGGCATGTTGGTGATCGGTTTGATTTGCAACCTGTTGGTTCGTCCCCTGGACAGCAAGTGGTTCATGAATGCGGAGGAACTGGCGGAAGAAAAACGCCTGGCCCATGACAAGGCCGTGTCCAACGAACTGCACCGCGCCGATGGCGGTAGTGCAGACACTGTGCCCGTGTTTGTGGTGGTGCTGGCCTGGGTAGCGGTCGGTGTGCCGCTGTGCTGGGGCATTTATCGCACCACGCTCAGCGTGGCCAAGTTTTTCGTCTGATTGAACCGGATCGTTGTTGGTAAAGCGAGTGAACATGCATTCTTCTATAGCCCCTGATGTAAAGCCCGTGACCCTGGGCACGTTGGACGATATGCGCGAACGCATCCGTCGCAAAAGCAAACTAAAAGGGCGCCAGGCCGATGACGTTTCACTCTCAGAGGTGCGCGCACTGATTGGCGCAGCACCACACCGGCGCGATCTGCTGATTGAGCATCTGCACAAGCTCAACGACGCCTACCGCTGCCTTCATGACCGGCATCTGGTGGCCCTGGCCCGCGAGATGAACATCGCCATGGCCGAGGTCTATGAGGTGGCCACCTTCTATCACCACTTTGAGGTGGTGAAGGGCGATGCCGCAGCACCAGGGCTTACCGTGCGCGTCTGCGACGGCCTGAGTTGCGAGTTGGCCGGTGCGCAGGACTTGCTGAAACGGCTGCCTGAACTTTTGGGCAACGTGGATGTGCGCGTCATCCCCGCCCCTTGCCTGGGCCGCTGCGAGCAGGCACCGGTGGCCGTGGTGCACCAGCACCCGGTGCCACATGCAACGGTTGAAAGTGTGACTGCTTTGGTGGAGTCGTCACAGGCGCATCACCCCGAGGCCGAGACGGATCAGGTGTTTGTGGCCGGTGCGCAGGCCGAGCGCAGCGTTTCACCCGAGCCGCACGAAGTCGAAGTGGCGCCCGGTTACACCGGCTATGAAGCCTATCGCGCCCACGGTGGTTACAGCCTGGCCGCAGCGCTGGTGAATGGCGAGCAGGATGTGGAGGCCGTGATCAAGGCCATGGAAGACTCGGGCCTGCGCGGCCTGGGTGGTGCCGGTTTTCCCGCAGGACGCAAGTGGCGCATCGTGCGGGACCAGCCTTCCCCGAAGCTGATGGCCGTGAATATCGACGAGGGTGAACCCGGCACCTTCAAGGACCGCACCTATCTGGAGCGCGACCCGCACCGTTTTCTCGAAGGCCTGCTGATCGCCGCACAGGTGGTCGGCATAGACCATTGCTACATCTACCTGCGCGACGAGTACCACGGCTGCCGCGCCATACTGGAAACCGAACTGGCCAAGTTGCGGGCCAATCCGCCTTGTCACTTGCCGCAGATCGAACTGCGGCGCGGCGCCGGTGCATACATCTGCGGCGAAGAGTCGGCGATGATCGAGAGCATCGAAGGCAAGCGTGGCGAGCCGCGCATGCGCCCGCCCTATATTGCACAGGTGGGCCTGTTTGGATGCCCCACTCTGGAACACAATTTCGAGACCCTGTACTGGGTGCGCGACATTGTGGAGCGTGGCCCCGGTTGGTTCAGCAACTTTGGCCGCAACGGCCGCAAGGGCCTGCGATCGTTCAGTGTGAGCGGGCGCGTCAAGCACCCGGGCGTCAAGCTGGCTCCGGCCGGTATCACGCTGCGCGAACTAATTAGCGAATACTGCGGCGGCATGCTAGACGGCCATAGCTTGTATGCCTACCTGCCCGGCGGCGCGTCGGGCGGCATCTTCCCAGAAAGCCTGGCCGATGTGCCGCTGGACTTTGACACCCTGCAGCCACACGGCGGCTTTATCGGCTCGGCCGCTGTCATCGTGTTGAGCCAGCATGACAGCGCCCGCGATGCGGCCCTGAACATGATGCGGTTCTTTGCCCACGAGAGTTGCGGCCAGTGCACACCGTGTCGCGTCGGAACGGCCAAGTCGGCCACGCTGCTGGAAGCGCCGGTATGGGACATCGAGACGCTGGAAGACCTGAATATTGTGATGACCGACGCCTCGATTTGCGGCCTCGGTCAGGCAGCGCCCAACCCGGTGCGCTGCGTGGTGAAGTATTTTGCGCACGAAGTGAATGGCACAGGAGTAACAGCATGAACGCGCCCGCCAAGTTAAATGAAGTGACGCCCGTGACCGTCGAATTCAAACTCGACCAGCAGACCGTGATCGCCTTTGAAGGGGAGAGCATCCTCAAGGCCGCCAAGCGGCACGGTATCGATATCCCGCATCTTTGCTACAAGGACGGCCTGCGCGCTGATGGCAACTGCCGCGCCTGCGTGGTGGAGATCAAGGGTGAGCGCACGCTGGCGCCGAGCTGCTGCCGCAACGCGACTGCGGGCATGGAAGTGCTGTTGAAAACTCCACGCGTTGAGAAGAGCCAGAAGATGGTGTTGGAGATGCTGCTCTCCGACATGCCGGATGTGGGCTACAAGTGGAATGACGCGTCGGTTTCTTCCGCCACAGCGGCTGTGGAAGTGTCAGCACAGGACAAGATAAATGCCGGCCAGCACGGCGAGCTCAGTGACTGGGCAGACCGCATGGGCGTCACCGTGCGACCCCAACTCAAAGCGATTCGCCGCGAGCAACCCAAGAGCGACGTGTCTCACCCCGCCATGGCCGTCAATCTTGACGCCTGCATTCAATGCAACCGTTGTGTGCGTGCCTGCCGCGAAGAGCAGGTGAATGATGTGATCGGCTACGCCATGCGCGGCTCGCACAGCTCCATCGTGTTTGACCTGAACGACCCCATGGGCGACAGCACGTGTGTGGCCTGCGGAGAATGTGTGCAGGCCTGCCCGACCGGCGCACTCATGCCCAAAACGCAAATCGGCTCACAGATCGTCGACAAAAAGGTCGACTCCGTTTGCCCGTTCTGCGGCGTTGGTTGTCTGCTGACCTATAACGTCAAGGACAACAAAATCGTCAGCGTCGACGGCCGCGACGGCCCGGCCAACCACAATCGCCTGTGCGTCAAGGGTCGCTTCGGGTTTGACTATGCGGCCAGCCCGCAGCGCCTGACCGTACCGCTGATCCGCAAGGCTGGTGTGGCCAAAGATCCGGAGATGTTGCAGAACCTCAACCGTGACAGCGCTGACTGGTCCGAGGTGTTCCGCGAAGCGACCTGGGACGAGGCCCTGGCCTATTCGGCCGGTACGCTCAAAAACCTGCGCGATACCCATGGCAAAAAATCGCTGGCTGGATTTGGCTCGGCCAAGGGCAGCAACGAAGAGGCCTATTTGTTCCAGAAGCTGGTGCGCACCGGCTTTGGCAGCAACAACGTGGACCACTGCACGCGCCTGTGCCATGCGTCCAGCGTCGCAGCGCTGCTCGAAGGCGTGGGCTCGGGTGCGGTGAGCAACCAGGTTAACGACGTGCAGCATTCGGAGCTGATCTTTGTGATCGGCTCCAATCCCACGGCCAATCACCCGGTGGCAGCCACCTGGATGAAGAACGCCTCCAAGCTGGGCGCCAAAATTGTGCTGGCCGATCCCCGCATTACCGACATCGGCAAACATGCCTGGCGCACGCTGCAGTTCAAGCCCGACACCGACGTGGCCATGCTCAATGCCTTGATCCACACGGTGATCGAAGAAGGCTTGGCGGATCAGGACTTTATTGCCAAGCGGGCCAACAATTTCGAGGCGCTGCGTGAGAACGTCAAGGGTTATAGCCCCGAGGCCATGGAGCCCATTTGCGGTATTCCGGCGCAAAAGCTGCGCGAGGTGGCACGCGCCTTTGCCAAGGCCAAGAGCGCCATGATTTTGTGGGGCATGGGTGTGAGCCAGCACGTGCACGGCACCGACAACGCGCGCTGCCTGATTGCGCTTGTCACCGTCACGGGCCAGATCGGAAAACCGGGTTCGGGTCTGCATCCGCTGCGCGGCCAGAACAATGTGCAGGGCGCCTCCGACGCGGGCCTGATTCCGATGATGTTCCCCAACTACCAGCGCGTGACCAACAAGGAAGTGCATGGCTGGTTCGAGAAATTTTGGGACACCAAGCTCGACGATCAGCCCGGCTACACCGTGGTCGAAATCATGCACAAGGCGCTGGCTCCTGACAGTGACCCGCACAAGATTCGCGGCATGTACATCATGGGCGAGAACCCGGCCATGAGCGACCCGGACCTGAACCATGCGCGCCACGCGCTGGCCTCACTTGAACACATGGTGGTGCAGGACATCTTTATGACCGAGACCGCCTGGCTGGCCGATGTGGTGCTGCCCGCCACCGCTTGGCCGGAGAAGAACGGCACCGTCAGCAATACCGACCGCATGGTGCAGCTGGGCAAGCAGGCGCTGGATGCGCCGGGCCAGGCCAAACCCGACCTGTGGATCATTCAAGAGATCGCCAAACGCATGGGCTTGAACTGGGATTACCAGGGCGAGTTCGACGGCGTCGCCGCGGTCTATGAGGAAATGCGCCAGGCCATGCACACCGCCATTTCCGGCATCACCTGGGAGCGACTGCAGCGCGAATCCAGCGTCACTTATCCCTGCCTGAGTGCCGAAGACCCGGGTGCGCCTACCGTATTTATCGACCGCTTTGACACCTTGGACGGCCGCGTCAATCTGGTGCCGGCCGACATCATTCCCGCCAATGAGCGGCCCGATGCCGACTTTCCCTTTGTGCTGATCACCGGGCGCCAACTGGAACATTGGCACACCGGCAGCATGACGCGCCGGGCCGTGGTGCTGGATGCTATCGAGCCGATGGCCACTGCATCGCTCTGCGGTGAAGACTTGGCAGCCATGGGGCTGGAGGCGGGTGATGTGGTGACGGTGGCTTCGCGCCGAGGCGCGGTGGCCATCCATGTACGCCGCGATGACGGCACGCCACGTGGTGCGGTGTTCATTCCGTTTGCCTATTACGAAGCGGCGGCCAATCTGATGACCAATGCCGCGCTGGACCCGGTCGGAAAAATTCCCGAGTTCAAGTATTGCGCGGTCGCCATTCGTCGCGGTGGCACACCGACGGCCGTGCCCGGTTATGGCACGGCTGCGCTGGCCGCCTAGCGAGCCCATCATGACCAGCACATCGCTTTATCTTACGCAGGCCAGTGCGCCACTCACCCATGCGGTGGAGGTGATGAACGAGTTCGGCGAGAAATACGAGCTGGCTATTCCCTCGGAGCGCGCGCTGACCGTTTACGTGGACAAGCGTGAGCTGATCACGCTGATGACTCTGGGCGCGCGGCCCGAGTGGCTGGTGTTGGGTTATCTGTTGAACCAACGGTTGGTGTCCGGCCTTGACGATATTGAGTCCATCACCGTCGATTGGGAAGTGGGCGCCGCCGCCGTCAAGACACGCAGCGGCGTTGCCGACCTGGAGCAAAAGACGGCGCGTCGTGTGGTGACCACCGGCTGTGGTCAGGGCAGTGTGTTTGGCGACATGATGGACGGCCTGGAACAGCTCACACTTCCCGACACCCGCATCACTCAAGGCCAGCTGTATTCAATCGTCAACGCCATCCGCTTGCAGCAAAGCGTCTACAAGACGGCAGGTTCGGTGCACGGCTGCGCGCTGTTTGACGGCGAGGAGTTGCTGCTGTTTGTGGAAGACGTGGGCCGCCACAACGCCATCGACACCATCGCAGGGTGGATGGCCTTGAACGGCAAGCAAAGCGCCGGAAAAGTTCTCTACACCACTGGACGCCTGACCAGCGAGATGGTGGTCAAGGCTGCACAAATGGGCATTGCCGTGGCGGTATCGCGCAGCGGCATGACGCAGATGGGTCACGCCGTAGCGCAGCGTCTGGGCCTGTGCGCCATTGGCCGGGCGACGAACAAGCGCTTTGTCTGCTTCAGTGCCATGGACCGTTTTGAGTTGCAGCCCGAACTGGCGGGCTTGAATCTGCGCGCAGCTGCCTGACATCCATCCGCTGGCTTAACGCGCCGCGCGGATCGTTTGCGTGCCGTTCCAGGTTTGCTCGGGGCCGAGTTGCACTGGCTTGCCTATGCGGGCGGCCTCCACGCACAGAAATTGCCTGAAACCATCCTTGGGCAGGTCCGGCGGGCAGGCGGCAGCGGAGCCACCCGGATTCCATACCACCACATCGCTAAAGCCGCTTTGCTGCAGCTCCGTCTGGCCCAGCGCGGACTGCAGTTGCAAACAGTCCGGTGCGTCAAAATAAATGCGGTCTATGGCCTCGTAGGGCTGCAAGGAGCTGTGACGCTGGATGGCATTTCCACCGGCTGCAGTGCAGTCTTCAAAATCGCAATCGTCCAGACCCCTGAGCTTGATCGAGTCAATGGAGCCCACTGCCAGGTAGGTGTGCAGAGCGGCCTGAAAGCTGAAGGACTTCGGCCCGTGGTTGCTGACGCTGAGTGTCATCACCAGTCGGTCGGCTTGCAGTGCCACGGTCAAGTTGCAGCCAAAGGCATAGGGCCAAAGCGCCTTGATGACCTTGTGGCTTTGCAGCGCCAGGGTGACGCTGCAGGCGTCATCGGCCTGCGTGGCATCCTCCACCAGCGCCCAGCGGCAGGTGCGGGCAAAGCCGTGGCGCGGCAGCACACCGCGCGTGTTGAACTGGGGGAACACCACCGGTACACCGCCGCGAATCGCCTGGCCGGATTCAAAGCGGGTGTTGGGGCTTAAGTACAACTGCTCCACGCCTGCAGCACTTTTCCAGGACACCACATGAGCGCCATGCAGGGTGATGGTGGCGGTGGCGCCATCGGCGGCACACAGGCGGACCGCGGGCAGTCCGTGGAATTGGCAGTTTTCTAGGGTGGGCATGGGCCCATTTTAGGCGCGGGCAACGCCGTTCACACGCATGCGCTAAGGTAGCGGCATGAAGCAAAACTTTTGGAGCCTGGGCTGGCGCAGCCTGTGGCGTGATCTGCGCAGCGGTGATCTGCGTCTATTGATCGTGGCAGTGACTCTGGCGGTGGCCGCCTTGAGTGCCGTAGGTTTTTTTTCCGACCGCCTCAAGGCCGGTTTGCAGCGCGATGCGCGGCAATTGCTGGGTGGCGATGCGGTGATGGCCAGCGACAACCCCACCCCTGACATTTTTGTAGCCAAGGCGCGCGCACTCGGCCTCTCGATGGTCACGACCCTGTCCTTTCCAACCATGGCGCGGGCCGAAGACGCCAAGGGTGGGGCCTCCAAACTGGTGGCGCTCAAGGTGGTGGAGCCGGGCTATCCCCTGCGCGGCAGCCTGGTGCTGGCCACCGACCAGCCCGGCGTGGAGCAGGCCACGCATGAGATCCCCCAGCCCGGTCAGGTTTGGGTCGACGCCGCCGTACTGGATTCCCTAGGCATCGCCAAGGGCGATAGCCTGCTGTTGGGCGACAGCCGTTTTGTCATCAGCGGCGTGATTGCACTAGAGCCTGACCGGGGCTCGGGCTTTATGAACTTTGCGCCGCGCGTGATGATGCACAAGAACGATGTGGCGGCCACCGGTCTGATCCAGCCCGCCAGTCGCCTGAATTACCGCATGGCCTTGGTCGGAGAGGAGCCTCAGGTCAAGGCCTTTGTCGCCTGGGCCGACAAAGTGGTGAAAGCGGGTGCCGCCGAGCGCGGGGTGCGTGGTGTGCGCGTGGAGTCGCTGCAAACCGGCAGGCCGGAAATGAGCCAAACCCTGGACCGCGCCGAAAAATTCCTCAGTCTGGTGGCGCTGCTGGCGGCTCTGCTGAGCGCCGTGGCAGTGGCGCTGGCAGCACGCGCCTTTGCCGCCAGCCATCTGGATGACTGCGCCATGCTGCGCGTGCTGGGCCTGAGCCAGCGCGCCATTGCATCAAGCTACACGCTGGAATTTGCCCTGGTCGGCCTGTTCGCAAGCGCCCTGGGTGTGCTGCTGGGTTTTGCCATCCATTACCTGTTCGTGGCCCTGATGGCCGGGCTGCTGGATACCGCCTTGCCGGCCGCCAGCCTGTGGCCGGTGGGTTTGAGCATGAGCATGGGCCTGACGCTGCTGTTGGCCTTTGGCCTGCCACCGGTGCTGCAGCTGGCCCAGGTGCCGCCGCTGCGTGTGATGCGCCGCGATGTCGGCAATCTGCGCCCGACCTCCATCGGCGTGCTGACCCTGGGGGTGAGCGGCTTTGCCGCGCTCTTGCTAGTGGTCAGCAGTGACCTCCAGTTGGGCCTGATTGCGGTCGGTGGCTTTGCCGGCGCCGTGCTGCTGTTCGCCCTCTTGAGCTGGTTGGCCGTCAAGCTGCTGCGCCGCAGTGTCAACGAGCTGACCGCGCCGCGCTGGCTGGTGTTGGCGACGCGCCAGATCGCCGCGCGTCCGGCCTTTGCCGTGGTCCAGGTCAGCGCGCTGTCGGTGGGCATGCTCGCGCTGTTGTTGCTGGTGCTGTTGCGCACCGACCTGATAGCGAGTTGGCGCCAGGCCACGCCACCGGATGCACCGAATCGTTTTGTCATCAATGTGATGCCGGAGCAGGGCGATGCCTTCCGTGCGGCCCTGGCCAAGGCCGGAGTGCAGAAGTTTGACTGGTACCCCATGATCCGTGGTCGCCTGATTGCCATCAATGGTCGCACGGTCTCGCCAGCGGACTATCTGGACGAGCGCGCCAAGCGCCTGGTGGACCGCGAGTTCAACCTCTCCAACAGCGCCACGCAACCTCCGCACAATGCCATCATCTCCGGTGCCTGGAAGCCCGAAGAGCCGGGCGCAATCAGCGTGGAGGAGGGCATCGCCAAGACCTTGAACCTGAAGCTGGGCGACCGGCTGGCGTTCGACATTGGCGGCGTGCAGACTCAGGCCCGTATCACGTCGCTGCGCAAGGTGGACTGGAGCTCAATGCGGGCCAACTTCTTCGTCATGTTTCCGGTGGCGGTGTTGGCCGATGTGCCCAGCACCTTTATGAGCGCCTTCAAGGCGCCCGCAGCCAGGGGCTTTGACGACGCGCTGGTGCGCCAGTTTCCCAACGTCACTGCGGTGGACATGAACAGCACCCTGAACCAGGTACAGCGGGTGCTGGACCAGGTGATACGCGCGGTGGAATTCCTATTCGGCTTTACGCTAGCGGCCGGCCTCGTAGTGCTGTTTGCCGCGGTGAGCGCCACGCGTGAGGAACGTGCCCAGGAATATGCTGTGATGCGCGCCGTTGGTGCGCAGGCCAGTCTGTTGCGCCAGGTGCAGCGCGCCGAGTTGGCCGGTGTCGGTCTGTTGGCCGGTTTTCTGGCCTCACTGGTAGCCAATGCGGTGGGTTGGGCGCTGGCCCACTATGTGTTTGAATTTGAATGGACGCTCAGTCTGTGGTTGCCTGTCTGGGGCTCGTTCTGTGGCGCGGCCCTGGCCCTGGCGGCAGGTTGGTGGGGTCTGCGCGACGTGTTGCGTCGCCCGGTGCTTGAAACCTTGCGCAGGGCGCCCGCATTCAGTTGAGCTGCCGATCCGCTTGGGGCTGGAGCAGACAGCGCAGTTGCCCTTAAACGATAAAAATGATGTTGCGGTAACATCGGGAGCAATAAGACTGCCATGCGGGGACAAAATGAAATACTTACTGATTGTGGATGACCATGCGGACATCCGCCGCCTGCTGAGCATCACCTTGGGTCGACAGTATGAAGTGCTGGAGGCAGACAACGGGACTGCCGCCTTGGAGGTGATTAGGCGCTACCACCCGATGGTGGTGTTGCTCGACGTGATGATGCCCGGCGAACTGGATGGGCTGGATGTGTTGGACGCCATCAAGGCCGATCCCGCAAGCAAAGACACGGTGGTCGGCATGGTGACCGCAAGAGGCCAGCAGTCCGATAGCGACCAGGCCAGAAAACGCGGCGCTGATGCCTATTTCATCAAGCCCTTCAGCCCCTTGCAGGTTGTCAGCTGGGTGCGTGAGCACATGCCATGAGGGTGGCTGCGGTGAAGGCAAGTGCGGCATGAACAGGGGCGGGGCGATTTGGCCCGACACCTCGAGTCGCGATGCACGTATTCTGCTGATTGTGTGGGTGACCACGGCGCTTTTGCTGTTAGTCACCCTGCTGCATGTCTATTCGCTTGAGAAAGAGGACCGGCTGCGTGTGCTCGCCGCAGCCGATCGGGATTTGTACAACCTCACGCGTGTCAGCCAGGAACACTCCAACCGGACCTTTCGCAGTGCGGACCAGGTCATTCGCTTTGTCCAGTCGCGCTATCTGGAGGTCGGGCCTAAGCTGAATTTGGCCGACCTCAGTGCCCGCGGTGTGATCGACACCCAGATCTTCAACCAGGTGGGAGTAATTGACGAGAAGGGCATCTATATCCTTTCCAATCTGCCGCTGAAGGGGAAAATGGATCTGTCCGACCGGGACCATTTCAAGGTGCATGTCGCGCGGGAAACGGGCGAGATGTTTGTGTCCAAACCGGTGCTTGGGCGGGCCAGCGGCAAGTGGTCGATCCAGTTGAGCAGACGCATCAGCCGGGCAGATGGCAGTTTTGCTGGCGTCGTGGTGGTGTCCATTGATCCGGGCTACTTCACGCGCTTTTATGCCGATCTGGACCTGGGCTCCAAGGGTATGGCCGCGCTCTACGGCTTGGATGGCGTTGCCCGAGCCCGCATGGTGGGTGAGGTGGCCGACTTTGGGGCCAACGCCGATAAGTCCCCCATCTTCAGTCTGGTTGAAGCTGGTGGCCAAGCCGGCTCCTACACGCAGACCTCGGTGGTAGATGGCGTCGAGCGCCTCTATTTTTACCGCAAGGTGCCGGGCTTTGCCCTGGTGGTGGTCGCTGGAACCGAGTTGCGCTACCTGCTGGAGGGCCATGTGGCGGCCCGGGACGCCTTGTATTTTCAGGCCTTGCTGTTGTCGGTGATGATTCTTTTTCTGGCAACGTCGCTGACCTACTATTTGCAAAAAATCCGCAAGGAAATTGCCTCGCGTCGCCTGGCACAGCTACAAAGCCACGAACGGTCTATGCAGCTCAGCGCCATTTTTTCCATGAGTCCGGATGGCTTTGTGTCCTTCGATGAAGGTCGGCGCGTCAAGTACGTCAATCCGTCCTTTTGCCGCGTGACCGACATCAGTCCGCAAAGCCTGCAAGGACTGGATGAGGCGGATTTCTCGGCCAGGCTTGCTGCCCAATGTGTGAGCGCAGCCCGTTTTAAAGGCCTGGGCAGCATGAGCCGCCCTGACCTGGCGGCCGGCTCCATGGAGGTTGACATCATCGAATTGGTCGGTACGCCCAAGCGCCTACTGCAGGTGGGCCTGTTGCAAGGCGACACGGCATCGGTGCCCTTGATTTTGTATTTCCGCGACGTTACGCAGGAGATCGAGGTGGGCCGCATGAAGAGCGAGTTCCTGTCTACCGCTGCGCACGAACTGCGCACCCCCATGGCCAGCATCTACGGCTTTGTAGAAATCGTGTTGGCCGATCAAGATTTGTCGGACACCCACCGTGAATATTTGGAAATCGCTTATCGCCAGGCCCAGGTGATGACCCACATCCTGAACGATTTGCTGGATTTGGCGCGGATCGAGGAGCGCCACGGAAGCGACTTCCGCTATGCACCGGTGAATTTGCAAGAATTGCTGCGCAGTGTGGTCCATGCTCTGCCGATCCCCGTAGGTCGTGAGCGTCCGGGCCTGAATCTGTCGACCCAAGCGCTGGTGGTGGTGGCAGACGAAGGCAAGTTGCGTCAGGTCCTGGTGAATATTTTGAGCAATGCCTATAAATTTTCCCCAGATGGCGGCGCTGTGGACGTGGTGTTGGAGGTGCAACAGGTCGAGGGCATCCGCATGGCCTGCATGCAGGTGTCGGACCAAGGCATAGGCATGTCGGCCGAACAAATAGCCCAGGTCTTTACCCGCTTCTACCGCGCCGATGCCTCCGGACGCATTTCCGGCACCGGGCTGGGCATGAGCATCGTGAAGGAAATCGTCAAGTTGCACGATGGCCAGGTAACGCTTGCAAGTAACTTGGGTATGGGCACGCAGGTCAGCGTGCTTTTGCCCCTTGCAGCTGCGGGTTCGGCCAGCGAAGCTGCCGTATGAAATCCATGACACGATATTTTGAAGGTTTGCGCATCAGCACCAAACTGGTCATCAGTACCGCAACCTTGTTGCTGATCGTGCTGGTGATCGGTTTTCAATCGATCTACAGCAACCATGTGCTGGCCGACGAGACCAAGGTCATGTTCGCCCAGGAGTTGCAGGGCATTTCCCATATCAAGGAGGCCAACATCCAGCTGATGGCCGTGGGGCGTTTTATCCGCCAGATGGCCCTGTCCCCCGATGCAGTGAGTCGGGCAGCGGCCGAGAGCCTGGTGCGCCAGGCCGATGCGCAAATGCAGCTTGCCTTGCAGCAAAGTGACCGCCTGTTTGTGCGACCGGAAGGCCGCAAGCTATTGCAAGAAATACGCGCACTGTCGGTCATGTACGGGCACAACGTGAACCGCGCCATCGACCTGATTGATCAAAGCAAAAATTACCGCAACGACGCGCTAACGGCGTTCTTGATCAGTGCTGACAATGTGTCGGTTTTCGAAAAAATGGACCAGTTGATGGATGCGCTGGTCAGCCACAAGGAGGCCGCGGCCCTGCAGGCATCACAGGATGCCCAGGACCTGTCAAAGCTGCTGGAGAAGTGGATCTGGGTTTACTTGCTGGTTGGTGCGGTAAGCGGTGTCACTTTCGGATTATTGATCGGTGCTTCGGTGCGAAGGCCATTCGAGGGTTTGCAGCAAAGTGTGCGCAAGCTTGCCAATGGTGACCTGCACACGCCTATTCCGCACCAGGACTTCAGCAATGAAGTGGGCACCATGGCGCGGTCCGTTCAGGTTTTGCAACAGGTGGCGATTGAGGCCGATGCGCAGCGCTGGATCAAGTCCAGCCTGGATGAGCTGGGCCGTGAGATCCAGGCCATTGAAGGCGCGCAAGCTTTTGCCCACAAGCTGATGGCACGCCTGACGCCCCTGGTCGGCGCCTTGGTGGGTGCCATCTATATATGGGATGGTGAGGCCTACCAACTGGCTGGCACCAGTGGCGTTGCCGATGGACAGGCACTGGCCAAGGGTTTTCTGCCGGGACAAGGTCTGGTCGGGCAGTGCGCGCTGAATGCTGTGGCGATGGAGCTGCGTGATGTGGAGTCAAACGCCTTGCGCGTGCAATCCGGTCTGTTCAACGGCGCACCGAAATGGCTGAGGCTGATTCCGCTGATGGGTGCGTCAGACAAGGCACTGGCGGTTATGGAATTGGTGGGCATCGCTGAGCCGCTTTCCAACCAGTCGGCGTTGCTGGCAGAGTCACTGCCCCTGCTTGCCTTGAATCTGGAAATCAACACCCGCAACAACCTGGCCTCACAATTATTACAGCAGACGCAGAGCCAGGCCACGGAACTGGAAGTGGCACGTGAGCGCGCCGACGAGGCCAACCGCGCCAAAAGCGCATTTCTGGCCAATATGAGCCACGAAATCCGAACGCCCATGAATGCAGTCATCGGGCTGTCGCATCTGGCGCTGCGCACCGACCTCAACGCCAAGCAGCGGGATTACCTGCAAAAGATCCATTCCGAAGGCAATAATCTGCTGGCCGTTATCAATGACATTCTGGACTTCTCAAAAATAGAGGCCGGCAAGGTGGAGCTGGAGCGCACGGCGTTTTGGGTCGATGAATTGTTGGATAGTGTGTCTTTCTTGCTGGCACCCAAGGCCGTCGAAAAGGAACTGGAACTGCTGATCCGCATTGCGCCCGATGTGCCGTTGGGTCTGATGGGCGACCCGTTGCGCCTGCGCCAGGTGCTGATCAACATGCTCAGCAACGCCATCAAGTTCACGCAGGCGGGCCAGGTCAAGGTGGATGTGAGTCTGGTGCGGCAGGTGGGCACCAACGTAGCCATCCACGTTGCGGTGGAAGACACCGGCATTGGAATGAGCGCGCAGCATTGTGAAAAATTGTTTACCGCGTTTTCCCAGGCGGACAGTTCCACCACGCGCAAGTTCGGCGGCACCGGCCTGGGCCTGGTGATCTCGCAAAGGTTTGTGGAGATGATGGGCGGCAGTATTCAGGCCATATCCCGGGAAGGCGTGGGAAGCACCTTCAGTTTTTCCGTCGAGTTCGGCCTGTCGACACAGCTCCGCCCCGAAAAACAGCCGCGCGCTGCCGCCAGTGGCACCCGTGTGCTGGTGGTGGACGACAACGCCACGGCCCGGCAAATTCTGTGCGAGCAACTCAGTTCCCTGGGCCTGCGTGCCGATGCGGCCGCCAGTGCCCGGGAGGGCATGACCGCGGTTGCCAACGAAGACGCCCATGACCCCTACGCCGTGGTGCTCATGGACTGGCGCATGCCGCACATGGACGGCGTGTCCGCCACACGGGCTATCGAAAACGACACGAGTCTGTCGCACCGCCCTGCGGTCATCATGGTCACCGCCTTTGGTGCCGACGAGGTGCGGGATGCCGGCACCCGCGCCGGTGCCAGCGCCTTTATCGACAAGCCGGTCAGCCAGTCGCGCCTGTGGGACGCGCTGGCCGGCGTGTTGTATCCGTCGCAGGGCCATGTACCCATTCCGGGCCCGGCAGAGCCGGTCCGCATGGGGTTTGCCGGCATGCACGTGCTGTTGGTGGAAGACAATGAAATAAACCAGCAGATTGCCACCGAGTTGCTGCAATCGCTGGAGGTGCGGGTGACGGTTGCCGGCAACGGGCAGGAGGCGCTGGACCTGCTCTGTGCCCAGGCAGACCCCCTGCCCTGGTCCATGGTGCTGATGGACCTGCAAATGCCGGTCATGGACGGACACCAGGCCACCCTGGCGCTGCGCGGCATGCCTCGCTTTGCGAAGTTGCCCATTGTGGCCATGACGGCACATGCCCTGGATGTAGAGGCGCAGCGCTGCATTGCCGAAGGCATGAATGAACACCTGTCCAAACCCATTGACGTCGATGCCCTGATCCGAAGTCTGGCGCGTTGGGGCGCAGTGGGCCAGCATGCTGACGATGCTGTTGCAGCAGTGCATTCAGCCAGCAACCCGCTGCTGCCTGACAGTGCGCCGAAACTGGAAATTGCCGGCATTGACACGCTCAAGGGCTTGCGCCATTGTGGGCGTGATGCGGTGCTGTACCGTTCCTTGCTGCTGAAGTTCAGCCTGCAATTGCTCGCGGTGTCCGGTCAGATGCGTCAGGCACTGGCCGTCAACGACCTCAGTACAGCCCTGCGCGCGGCACACACACTCAAGGGCGTGGCACTGAACCTGGGCGCAGATGATTGCAGCGCCTTGTGCGCCAAGGCCGAACTCCTGTTCAAGGCGGACGTAGTTCCCGAGCAAATAGACGCTGTGGTGGATGCGTTGGAAGTGGCCTCCCATGGATTGGCGCGACGCATCCAGGCAGCTCTTGCATTTGTACCGCCTGCAGTGCCTGAGGGTGTGCCAGTGGATATGGATGCGTTGGCGCCATTGTGCGCACAGGCGGCGCAGCTGCTCAGGCAAGGCAACACCGAAGTGCAGACCCTGTTTGCAGGCAATGCGGAGCTGCTGCGTAGGGGGCTGGGGTCTGACTACGAGTTGCTATGTGGGCTGGTCGAACAATTTGACTTTGAAGTGGCGCTGCAAATCTTGCTGCGAGCCGCGCCTGGCCTCCCACCGGATTGAGGTTTTGATATGAAGATATTTCCGGCAGTCAAGCCGACTATTCTGGTAGTAGACGACGAGGCGAGCAACCTGTCGCTGGTGTCTGGTTTGCTGCGCGACAACTATCTGATAAAGACTGCCAAGGAGGGAGTACGGGCCATTCAACTGGCACAGCAGGAACAGCCGGACCTGATCCTGCTGGACGTGATGATGCCGGGCATCAATGGCTATGAAGTTTGTCGCCTGCTCAAGGCTGATTCCCTGACTTGCAATATTCCGGTATTGTTTCTGACCAGCCAGTCGGAGATGGCCGACGAGGGGACGGGCCTGAACCTGGGCGCGGTGGACTACATCACACGCCCCATCAACCCCGGCATCCTGTCGTCCCGGGTGCATGCGCATTTGGCCGATGCCCATCGCAGCCGTTCCATGCAGATCAGCAATGAATACCTGGAGTTTGAGGTTGCCAAGCGCACACGACAGATCAGCTCCATGCAGGACATGACGATACTCGCCATGGCGTCCCTGGCCGAGACGCGCGATGTGGACACCGGCAACCACTTGCGCAGAACCCAGAATTACGTGCGCGCCCTGGCCTTGCAACTGCGGCGCAAGTCGGCCTATGTGGACGTTCTCACGGATGAAGTCATAGACTTGCTCTACAAATGTGCGCCCTTGCACGACATCGGCAAGGTGGGCATTCCGGATCGGATTCTGCATAAACCCGGGCGTTATGAGCCCGAAGAGTTCGAGGTCATGAAAAGGCACCCGGCCCTGGGTCGTGATGCCCTGGAGAGCGCTCGCCAGACTGCCGGTAATATCGGGGACTTTTTTGAAGTCGCAAAGGATGTCGTGTATTCACACCATGAGCGCTGGGACGGCACGGGCTACCCGCAGGGTCTGGCTGCGCAAGCCATTCCCTTGGTTGCGCGCATCATGGCGCTGGCAGATGTATACGATGCACTGATCAGCCCGCGTATCTACAAACCTGGTATGCCTCACGAAGAGGCCGCCGATATCATCGTTGCCGGAAGCGCCAGGCATTTCGACCCCGAGGTAGTGGATGCTTTTCTGGACCTGAGCTTTGAATTTCGCGCCATTGCAGACCGCTACGCAGATTCGGATCAGGACCTGACCGAGAAGGCGAATTTCGTCATCAGTGCGATCGGGCCCTTGTAAGTCTTGACAAGTCGCAAGGATTATCGGGGCGATCGGCGCAATGAACGCTCCCGATCTCTTGCCCATAGTCCAGCAATTGGGTCCACGCGGCTTTCTTGGTCTGGTGCTGAATCGCTATGAATGGAATCTTCCTCCCAAACAGGCCGCTGATGGGCAGCAGCCATCGGATAAATGGATCGACGATGTCCTGCAACGCAAGGAACCGGCGCTCACGATGCCGGCTTGGCAGGGCAATCCCTTGGTGAACGCGCATATCGCAGATTTGTATGCCTACCTCTCGGCCCGGGCCGAAGGCAGCCAAGCCAAGGGCCGACCGAGCCCTTAGACACGGCTTTAATCGCGCACCACCAGCACGGGTGGCTGGGTGGGTTGCAGCACGCGCTGTGTGAAACCGTCCAGGGGAAGCAATAGCTGTTTGTACATGAGACTCCTTGGGCCGTGTGTGAATGGAGTGATCAGTCTGGCCGCGCTTGGTCGCGCGGGAATTGCGAATCCGCAAGCCCCGCCTGGGTCTGGCGCTTAGATTGCAGGGCATTCACAGGAGTAATGCCATGCCATCAGTGCGCTCGGTAGCACAGCGGACCCGGGGAGAAATTGACCGATGGAAGCCCATGTTTGGCAAGCTGCTGGCCAGTTTTGACGGTGCCATGGCGCTGCAGCTTCCAGACGGTAGTTCGTCCAACTTCGGAAATACAGGAAGCTCTGCGGTCGAGCCTAAGTTTGCGCTGTGCTTGCGTGATCCGCAGGTGTTGCGCAGCCTACTGCTGGGGCGCAATCCCCTGCGTTTTGCCGATGCCTATTTTCGCGGTGCCCTGGATGTGGATGGCGATATTTTTGCCGCATTGAAACTCAAAGACTATTTGCATTCCTTGCGGCTGACGCTGCCCGATCGCTTGCGGGTGGCTCTGCGGCTGCTGGGAACTGCCTCTGGACTGGGCGCAGACCGTGCGCCATCCGAGCGGCTGGAGGCCAACGCGGTACGCTCGCACTCACGGCATGAAAACCGGGACGCCATCGCCTTTCACTACGACCTGTCCAACGACTTTTATGCGCTGTGGTTGGGTCAGAGCATGGTGTATTCCTGCGCTTACTTTGAGCGACCCGACATGACGCTGGAGCAGGCACAGTGTGCCAAGCTCGACCACATCTGCCGCAAGTTGCAGTTGCAGCCGGGCGAGCAGTTTCTGGACATTGGCTGTGGCTGGGGTGCGCTGATTGTTCACGCCGCGCGGTACTACGGCGTGCGTGCGCATGGCATCACGCTCAGTGAGCGCCAGTTTGAACTGGCGCGTGCGCGCATAGCGGCGCAGGGGCTTGGCAGCCTGGTCACGGTCGAGCTACAGGACTACCGCGATCTGCCGGGGGTGGCCCGCTTTGACAAAATCGCCAGCGTGGGCATGTTTGAGCACGTGGGTCTGAAGAATTTGCCACAGTACTTTGATGCCGTGCACCGCCTGCTGCGTCCTCAGGGCCTCTTCCTCAATCACGGCATTACGCACGACGAAGAAGGCTGGGGCGACGACCTGCCCTCGCTGTTTATCAACCGCTATGTATTTCCGGATGGCGAGTTGGACACGGTGAGCAATATTCAGCGCGCCATGGAGCGCTCGCAATTCGAGATTCTGGATTTGGAGGGCCTGCGGCCGCACTATGCTCTTACCCTGCGTGAATGGGTGCGGCGCCTGGACCAGCAGCATGCGGCGGCGCTGCGCCATGTAAATGAGTCAACCTACCGCATATGGCGGCTGTACATGGCGGCATCGGCCCTGGAGTTTGAGTCCGGTGAACTCGGTGTTTACCAGATTCTCGCGTCGCCCAGGGGCTCTGCCGCGCAAGGCTTGACCATGAATCGCCGCCACATGTACCAGTAAAATGGGTCTCCGACCCGGAGATCCGCCTGCAAGACCTGCGTCGCTTGTTCGCCGACCCAGAGCGCATTGGCGAGCCCTATCTGGGGCGCTACCTAGTGTGGGAGAGCTCCGGCTCCTCGGGCCAGCCCACCATCTTTGTGCAGGACGCCCACAGCGCGGCCATTGCACGCCAGGGCGTGGCGCTGCAAAGAGGCAAGAGCGGCAAGGTGCCACGGGTGATTGCTGCCTAGCCATCCAGCCCGGCTGCCAGCTCATGCGGTTTCAGGCCGGAGGGGTTCATCTGCAGCCAGTGCTTGCAGCGATTGCAGTTGATGCTCCAGCACGGCCAAGCCTGCCTCCGACGCATCCTGGCCCAGCGCCTGGCGACTTTGCACGCGCTCGCGTAGCTCTTGCGGCGACGCCTGCGGTGCCAGGATGCTGAAGTTCGCATGGGTCGCGTGGGCGAGTTGGCGAAAGCGGTCGCGCTGCTCGCGCTGCAAAAAAGTGCCGTCCACGATGACCGACCAGTTTGCCTGCAGCAGGGCTTCTGTCAGTGCCAGCACGTGGGCATGGATTTTTGCGCTGGCTTCGGGCGTGTAGAGCCCGGCATTCAGTTCCGAGCCGCTGTGCTCCAGTGCGCCCAGGCCGAACAGGCGCTTGCGCTCCAGATCGAGGCGTAGGCGCAGCGTCTGTGCGGGCGCGTTCTCTTGCAGCATGCGGTTGGTGACGGTGGTCTTGCCGCAGCCGGATACTCCGTGTGTGATCCACAGCTGCAACGGTACTCCGATGGCCAGACGCTGTGCCAGAGCCACCAAGGCCAGCGCCTCTGGCCTGCGGTCGCCACCGTTGCCGGTCTGCAGCAGTGCGACCTTGGCCCGGACCATGGCGCGGTAGACGGCGTAAAAGCGCAACAGTGGCGCACAGGCATAGTCTCCGCTGCGGTCCAAGGCCTCGTTGACAAACCAGCTGGCCAGTCCAGGCTTGCCATGTGCCAGCAAATCCACATAGGTAAAGGCCAGTTCGCTGGCCACGTCGATCCAGCGCAGTTCCTCACTGAACTCGATGCAATCAAAGAGTCTGACCCTCTGCTTCAGCAGGAGCAGGTTGGACAGGTGCAGATCGCCATGGCATTCGCGCACGTAACCGGCTTGCTGGCGTGCCGCCATCAGCGGTGCCAGCAACTGCTGTTGTTGGTCGGTCCAGCGCTGCACTACCTGGATGCTCGCTTGCGCGCTCGGGTCTGGCAGCAGCGCATGCAGATCGGTGAAATTTTGCCGCGCCTGTTCTTTTACGCTGGCAGGTGAACCCCAGCCGGACTCTGCAGGTGCAATGGCCGCGCCCTGGTGGAAGGCCACCACGGTATGGGCCAGGTCGGAAATATGCTCAGGTGTTAGCGCACCGCGTGCACAAATCCGGTCGAGTCGTGCACTTTGTGCAAAGCGCCGCATCCGGACGGCATATTCGATGGGGGCGCCCTTGACCTGCCATTGCGGGTCTTTTGCTGTGTTGAATAGGGGCAGAACGTCCAGGTAGAGATCGGCTGAAAAGCGCTGGTTTAGGCGCAGCTCCTCTTCGCAATAGTGCTTGCGCTGCGCCAGCGTGCTGAAATCGAGGAAGGACAGCTTGATGTTTTTTTTGATCTTGTAGGCGAAGGCGCCCGCCAGCAGCACCCATGAAATATGGGTTTGCTCCAGACGCACCTCGGCCACTTCGCCACCGTAGCGCGCGGGCTCGAGCAGGGCGCGAATCAGGGGCGGCAGGCTCATGCGCTGCTCGCGCGACAGAACGACGATTGTTGGGCCATCTTTGCGATGATGCCGTCGTGCGTCGGCGTCTGGTTTGCGCTTTCGCAAACGCCAGTCGATGCGTCACTTCTAGGATTCCTTTCACTGGCGCACGGTGGACAGCGCTACCGAATCCAGTATTCATTCACAAGCCACGCTGACGGAAAGGAACCCTATGAAGACCGATGAGCAACTAAAGGACGATGTGATCATGGAACTGGAGTGGGACCCTTCCGTCCACGCCACCCAGATTGGCGTCGCGGTGAAGAATGGAGTGGTGACGCTTACTGGCCATCTCGACACCTTTGCCGAGAAGTTCGCTGTGGAGAAGGCCGTAGCAAGGGTACAGGGTGTTCAGGCCCTCGCCGTGGAGTTGGATGTCAAACTCGAGCCCGGCCACAAGCGCAGCGACTCCGAGATTGCCGCTGCCGTGGAGTCGGCGCTGAAGTGGCATGCGCAGGTGCCAGCAGATCGCATCCAGGTGATGGTCGAGAAGGCTTGGGTGACGCTCAAGGGCGAGGTCGATTGGGACTACCAGCGCCAGAGTGCCAGCAAGGCCGCACGCGCACTGACCGGCGTGGTGGGGGTGAGCAACCTCATTTCGCTCAAGACCTCCGTGGTGCCGGCCAACCTGGGTGTGCGCATCCGTGAAGCACTCAAACGCCATGCGGAGCGTGAGGCCAGGGATATTTCGGTCGATGTCCATGGCTCGGTGGTCACCTTGCGCGGTAAGGTGGATTCCTTGCCCGAACGTTCCGCCGTTTTTGGTGCGGCCTGGTCAGCACCGGGCATTTCCAGCGTGGTCAACGAATTGATGGTCCGGACCTGATTGGCAGGCGACAGCATGGCTAAGGCCGCAACTTGCTGGCCAACTTGCGGTAGACCGTGGCACGGCTGATGCCCAGGGCCTGCGCCGCCTGTGCCACATTGCCGCGGGCCTGGTCCACCGCCTTGTAAATCATGGCAGTTTCCATGTCCTTGAGCCCGGTAGCACCAAGAGGCGCTGCCTCATAGGGTGTGGGCAAGTTGACGCGGGCAACCGCCATGGCGTGGAGTATCAGGCCTGTCCACAGTGGGATTTCAAGGGTGTGGTGGCCGCGCCGCGCGGCGTCAAAGAGCAGGTGCAGGGGCAGGCCAAAGACCTCGGTGGCATGCACCCGCTCCACGCCTTGCAGGCCCGACACCATTTGCCGTGCCATTGGGTTGGCGCCGGTGATCCAGCCGTCGGCATCCAGACACAACAGTCCGTCGGCATCGCTGCCCAGCGCATTACCCGGCCAGTTCAGTCGCAGCAGCAGGCGGTGGGCCTGGGCCAGCACCAGCGCATTGCCAATTTTGCCTGCCACATGGGTTACCAGATGGGTCAGCTCCGGGCGCTCGATTGCGTCTATGGCGGTCAAGTCCAGCATGCCCACACAAGCACCGGTGGGGCCGTACACCGGGGCGCCGGCGCAGCTATAGGCTGCGGTGTCTGAAAAAAAGTGTTCGCCCCGGTGCAACCATACCGTTTGCTGTTCGGTCAGCGCCGTGCCTATGGCCGTGGTGCCCACGCGCTGCTCGGACAGGTCGGTTCCTATGCGGGTGATCAAATCGGCGCGGCGGTCACTGCGGTCAATCGGGCCGTTCACATCCACCACCACGCCGTGTTGGTTGGTGAGAATGACAAAGTAGCCGGTGTTGACGACCGCCCGGCCCAGATTTTCGAGCAGGGGCTTGGCGGTTTGCACCAGATGCGCGTTGTCGTCAAAGGTGTGGCGCGCATGGCTGGGGCTGATCAGGTCAAACTCGGCGAGCCTATCCGGCGCCAGGCCTTGTTGCAGGCAACGCTGCCAGGAGCGCGCCACCCAAGGTGATACCAGACCCCCCTCGCCTGTGCGGCCCGCCAGCAAGCCTTGACGCGCTTGTGCAATGGCGTCAAGGCGTGCGACGGAATTTTCTGGCGCAGGGGAGGTCAGGGGCTGTGGCATGGGGTGGGAATGACTTGGGATGCGAGCTAAGCGCAGCGCGAGGGTACAAGGCAATTGTGTTGCAAATTGAGAATATCCAACATTTGCCAATCCCGACAAGGGTAATCCCTAGTGTCGCCATGGTCTATCGCTTCAACAATGCGTAGGCAAATCATTTCATAGGTAGGGCCGTGCATAGGTTGCCGCCAAGCCTCTAGCAAATACACAGGAGAAACGCATGCAAAAACTATTGCATATCAACGCAGACAAGTGCACCGGATGTCTGCAGTGCGAGATGGCCTGTTCTTTCGAGAACTACGGCACCTTCGCCACCGCCAAGTCCCGCATCAAGGTCTTCAACTTCCATGAAACCGGCAAAAAAGTGCCTTACACCTGCACGCAGTGCGACGAGGCCTGGTGCCTGCACGCCTGCCCCGTAGAAGCCATCACCGTGGATAAAGCAACGGGCGCCAAGGTGGTGAACGAAGCCACCTGTGTCGGCTGCAAGGTCTGCACCATTGCCTGCCCGTTTGGCACCATCAACTACGTGGAAGAAACCGGCAAGGTGCAGAAGTGCGACCTGTGCGGTGGTGACCCGGCCTGTGCCGATGCCTGCCCCACTTCTGCCATCACCTTCATCGACGCCAACTGGACGGGTCTTGGCAAGATGGAAGCATGGGCCAACAAGTTGGGCAACCAGCCCTCCGCAACTTAAAGGAGCACCAACATGTCTTGGGCAGGAAAAATTCTTCGCGTTGACTTGACCGCAGGTACCGTCAAGTCCGAACCCCTCAATATGGAATGGGCCCGCGCCTATATCGGCTCGCGCGGTCTGGGCACCAAATACCTCTGCGAAGAGGTCGATGCCACGGTCGATCCATTGTCGCCCGCCAACAAAATCATCTGGGCCACCGGCCCATTGACCGGCACCATGGCCTCTACCGGCGGGCGCTACACCGTCATCACCAAGAGCCCGCTGACCGGCGCCATTGCCTGCTCCAATTCGGGCGGCTACTGGGGGGCAGAGTTCAAGATGGCCGGCTGGGATATGGTGATTTTTGAAGGCGCTTCTCCCAAGCCCGTCTACCTGTACGTGAACGACGACGTCGCCGAACTGCGCGACGCCGCCCACCTGTGGGGCAAGAGCGTCTGGGAAACCGAAGGCCTGCTGAAGAAGAGCCTGCAAGACCCGCTGACCCGCGTGTCGAGCATCGGCAAGGCCGGTGAAAACGGCGTGCTGTTTGCCGCCGTGGTGAATGACCTGCACCGCGCGGCCGGCCGCTCGGGTGTGGGCACCGTCATGGGCAGCAAGAACCTCAAGGCTATTGCGGTGCGCGGCACCAAGGGCGTGGGCAACATCAAAAATCCCGCAGCGTTTATGGCCGCCGTCAAGGAAAAGAAAAAGATCCTGGCCGAAAACGGTGTCACCGGCCAGGGCCTGCCTGCCTACGGCACCCAGGTGCTGATGAACGTGATCAACGAAGTGGGCGCCTTGCCCACCCGCAACCACCGCGACAGCCAGTTTGAAAGCGCCAAAGACATCTCGGCCGAGGCCATGGCCACACCGCGCGCCACCGACGGCAAAAAGCATTTGGTGACGAACCAGGCCTGCTTCGGTTGCACCATCGCCTGCGGACGCATCAGCAAGATGGACCAGGGCCACTTCACCGTGGCCACCAAGCCGCAATACTGGGGCGCCAATGGCGGCCTGGAATACGAAGCGGCCTGGGCCTTGGGCGCTGCCAACGGCGTGAAAGACCTGGAAGCGCTGCAATACGCCAACCTGATCTGCAACGAAGAAGGCATTGACCCCATCAGCTTCGGCGCCACCATCGGTGCCGTGATGGAGCTGTATGAAATGGGCGTGCTGACCAAGGAACAGATTGGCATTGATGCCAAGTTCGGTTCCGCCGAAGCCTTGGCCTTCTTGGTTGATGAGACCGTGGCAGGACGCGGCTTTGGCAAGGAAATCGGCCAGGGCTCCAAGCGGCTGACCGCCAAGTATGGCCACCCTGACCTCAGCATGAGCAGCAAGGGCCAGGAATTCCCGGCCTACGACGGCCGTGCCATCCAGGGTATCGGCTTGGCTTACGCCACGTCCAACCGGGGCGGCTGCCATCTGCGCGGCTACACCATCGCCTCCGAAGTGCTGGGCATTCCGGTCAAGACCGATCCGCTGGAGCATGAAGGCAAGCCCGAGCTGGTCAAGGCGTTCCAGGATGCGACCGCCGCGTTCGACTCTTCCGGTCTATGTATCTTCACCACCTTTGCCTGGGGTCTGGCCGATCTGGCACCCCAGCTGCAAGGCGCCTGCGGTGATGAGTTCGACACCGAAGCCCTGGCCCACATTGGCGAGCGCATCTGGAACATGGAGCGCGAGTTCAACAACCGTGCGGGCTTTACCGCCAAGGACGACAGCCTGCCCAAGCGCCTGTTGACCGAAGCCGTGAACAGCGGCCCGGCCAAGGGCAAGGTCAACATGCTGGCCGAGATGATGCCCAAGTACTATGCCGCCCGCGGTTGGGACTCTGAAGGCCGTCCGACTGCCGAAACGCACGCGCGTCTGGGCCTGTAAGCCACAGCACGCAAACCACCCGCGCGCCGCGAATAGCGGACCGCGCCGGGTGGTTTGTCAGCAAGGTATAAAAGGCGGTCATTCACGGGCCGCCTTTCTTTTTTTCTGGAGCACACACCCATGACCCATCACCTGATTCTTGGCGCCGGCCCTGCCGGTGTCATCGCCGCCGAAACCATCCGTAAGTTGGCCCCGCAGGACCGCATCACCATCGTCGGTGACGAGCCAGAGCCGTCCTACTCCCGCATGGCGATTCCCTACTTGCTGATTGGCAATGTGGATGAGCGCGGCACCTATTTGCGCAAGAGCCCTACGCATTTTTCTGACCTGAGTATCGGCATCGTTCAGGCCAAGGTGACGGCAGTGAATGCTGCCGCCAAAACCGTGGCACTGGACAATGGACAGAGCCTGGCGTTCGACACGCTGTTGATCGCCACCGGCTCGCACCCCATCCGTCCACCCATTCCAGGCATTGATTCCGAGGGCGTGCACACCTGCTGGACGCTGGAAGACGCTCGCAAGATTGCGGCCCTGGCCACAAAAGGTGCGCGCGTGCTGCAACTCGGTGCCGGCTTTATCGGCTGCATCATCATGGAGGCACTGGCCTCCCGTGGCGTGCAACTGAGCGTCGTCGAAATGGGCGACCGCATGGTGCCGCGCATGATGGGGCCCACAGCCGGCGGCATGATCCGCGACTGGTGCGAGGCCAAGGGCGTGCAGGTGTTTACCGGCACCAAGGTGGAGTCCATTGCACGCCCGGAGCCTGGCATCGGGGAGCGCATTCTCGGCCTGCTGGGTGCCGGCGGGGACACCAAGAAGCCACTGCAAGTCAAACTCTCCAACGGAAAAACGGTGGAGGCCGATCTGGTGATCAGCGCCGCCGGCGTGCGCCCCGCGATTGGCTATCTGGAAAAGTCCGGAGTCACCTGCCTGCTGGGTGTGCTGACCGACGAGCACCTGCAAACCAATGTGCCTGGCATTTACGCCGCAGGCGATTGCGCCGAGGCTTTTGACAAGGTCAGCGGCAAGATGATTGTCAGCGCCATTCAGCCCAACGCCGCCGAGCAGGCGCGCATTGCCGGCGCCAATATGGTCAGCCATGCGCGCGGCAAGGCTTTGGGTTCCGAACTCAAGGGCGTCACCCAGATCAACGTGCTGGATACGCTGGGCCTGATCTCCACCAGCTTTGGCGATTGGCAAGGCCGGCCCGGCGGCGAGCATGTGGAGCTGACCGATGCGGCCAGCGGACGGCATTTAAGCTTGCAGTTCCAGGACGATGTGCTGGTGGGCTGCAACTCGGTCGGCTGGACCGAGCATGTGGGCGTGATGCGCGGCCTGGTCGAAGGCCAGGTGAAACTGGGCGCATGGAAGGAAGTGCTAAAGAACGACCCGACCCAGCTGATGGAGGCCTACCTGGGCGCGGCGCAGGGGCAGCAGGAATGGTCGGGTGCCAATGACGCGCGTCGGCGTTAGCATCTGTCGTGATGAAAATTACCTTCAAACTATTCGCGTCGCTGACCGACTTTCTGCCACTGCAGCACCGCACCGCCAACAAAGTCAGCCTGGAGGTGGCGCCGGGTTCCACTATTCTGCAGGTGATCGAACCCTTTGGTTTGCCTGAAAAAATGGTGCATCTGGTGCTGATCAACGGGCGCTACATTGCGCCAGAGGACCGTGCCACGCTGGCTCTGCAACCCGATGATGTGCTGGCTATCTGGCCTCCCATTGCGGGTGGTTAGCGTCAAGATGAATGCGACGGAAATGCAATCTGTTTACGATGAGCGCTTTGAGCGCGACATGGGCTGCACGGAGGCCGACTGGCTGCGCTGGCTGCCTGATGCCATAGGCGAGAACCACTGGAAGCGCCAGGAGCGCACGGTGGGAGTGCGCTTGGGTGACGGAGCGTTGGGTCTGAAGTGGCAAGTGGCAGAGCCGCGCGTGATTGCGCAGGTTTCCATGCCGCGTCTGTTCGTGAGCTTTCGCTTCGCTGGCGTCGATGAGGCGGCGCGCTACACCTTCATGAAACGCTTTGATCTCTACATGCAGCGCGGGGGAGGTTGACAGCTCCTCGGGGTCGCAGGTCCACGGCTCATGCGCCATCGGTGGCCGTTTTTCGCTTACTGGCAAAGTCCCACCACGGCAGCACCTGGCGCAGCGACTGCACCTCGCCGCTGTGCCAGGGTTGGTAGCCCGGCAGTGCAGCCAGTTGCGCCTGCCAGGCCGGGCTTTTGAGCAGGTCCATCAGCGCCACAATGGCCGGATCATCCAGCGCCGATTTCAGGCACACCAAGTGGTAGCTTTCTTCCAGCAGGGGCACAAAGTCCAGGCCGTGCGCCAGTGCCGCCACTTCAATGCCCAGGCCTACGTCCGCAGCGCCCGAAGCAATGGCATGGGCCACAGCGGTGTGCGAGGGCTCCGTGTGTTCGTAGCCGGGAAACTGTGCTGCCAGCAGACCGCATTGCGCCAACAACTCGTCCAGCACCACACGCGTTCCGGTGCCCAGCGGGCGGTTGATAAAGCGCGCAGAACGGGTTTGCACATTTTGCAAGGTGCGCAGATGCAGGGGATTGCCAGCGGCCACCATCAGTCCTTGGGTGCGGGTGGCGAAGCCGATGATTTTGTGCAACCCCGGCTTGAGCAGCGGCTTGTAAATTTTTTCGGCCACCGAGCCCTGCTGTGGGTTTTGCAGGGTGTGAAAACCGGCCATGACGCAGCGCCCCTCGTTGAGTGCGCGGATGGCATCCACGCTGCCGCTAAAGCGCATGTCCAGGTGCAGCCGGGTGCGGGTGGCCGACCAAGCGTCTGCTTCCAGTGCAAATTCCCGCAACGCGCCCAGTGCGTGATCGTGGCTGGCATACAGCATGACGACATGGGCCTGCGGGTCAAAGGCCACTGCAAAGGCGCGCTCCAGTTCGCTGCGCAGGGCCTCGATTTGCGGCGCCAGGCGGGCCTGGGCCTGGCCTTCGGCCCACATCAGTTTGGCGCCGAATTCGGTCAGGCGCGCCGACTGGCCTTTCTCCCAGACCAACAATTCGTTGCCCAGTTCCTGTTCCCAGCGTTTGAGTTCACCCCAAACATGGCGGTAGCTCAGACCCAGCGCGCGTGCGCCGGCCGAAATGGAGCCCTGTGTGGATACGGCTTGCAGCAAATCGATCAGCGGGTTGCGTACCAGCGCCGGGCTGGTCTGGCGGGAGAGGGTGTAGTGGAACTGAAGCCTATGCACGACGTTTCATATGGTTGGTTTTTGGAGCTACGACTACGATACCTGAAGTTATGACGAGCTTTACCGATAGCGCCGCAATGGCGCTGAACCTGATTTTTTCCCTGGACCCCAGCTTGATGGCGATTGTGGCGCGCTCCCTTTGGGTCAGCGTCTGCGCCACGGTGATTGCCTGCGCGCTGGGCCTGCTGTTGGGCGCTGCCCTGGGCGTGAGCCGCTTTGCAGGTCGGGCCGTGCTGCTGGCCATGCTCAATACCTTTCTGGCCGTGCCCTCGGTGGTGGTGGGGCTGGTTGTGTATCTGCTGCTGTCGCGCTCCGGGCCTTTGGGCTTTTTGGGCTGGCTGTTTTCCTTCAAGGCCATGGTACTTGCGCAAGCCCTGTTGGTGCTGCCGGTGGTCACGGCGCTGACACGCCAGGTGGTAGAAGATGCCGAAGGCCTGCATGGCGAACAGTTGCAGTCCATGGGCGCAGGGGCTCTGCTGCGCAGCGTGCTATTGGCCTGGGACGAACGCTATGCGCTGCTGACCGTGCTGTTGGCGGCCTTTGGGCGTGCCATATCGGAAGTGGGTGCGGTGATGATAGTCGGCGGCAACATCGACGGCTTCACCCGTGTGATGACCACGGCCATTGCGCTGGAGACCAGCAAGGGAGATTTGCCGCTGGCGCTGGGCTTGGGGTTGGTGCTGCTGCTGCTGGTGCTGGTGCTCAACAGCGTGTTGGCGCTGCTGCGCCGCTGGCGTGACCAGGAGGAGGGCGCCTCCAGCGCCATGCCACGGTTGGAGCTTAGGGCATGACGCCGGTGTTTGCACTGGAGCAGGCCAACGTGCGCTTTGGCATGGGTGCACGCACGCTGCATGCGCTGTGCGACATTGACCTGCAGATTGCACCTGGCGAGCGCGTGGCCTTTATTGGCGCCAACGGTTGTGGCAAGAGTACCTTGTTGCGGGTGCTGCACGGCCTGTTGCGCACCAGCAGCGGCCTGTTGCGGCGCGACGAGAGTCTGTGCCAGGCCATGGTGTTTCAGCGGCCCTATCTGATGCGCATGTCGGCGCAAAACAATGTGGCGCTGGGCCTGTGGTTGCGCGGCCAGAAATGGTCTTCGGCCCAATGGCTGGCCATGGACGCGCTGCAGTCTGTGGGCATGGCCGAACATGCCTTGCGTGCGGCGCGCAAGCTCTCGGGCGGGCAGCAGCAGCGCGTGGCACTGGCGCGTGCCTGGGCCACGCGGCCGCGTGTGCTCTTGCTCGATGAGCCCACCTCCAGCCTGGACCCGCACGCCAAACGCGAGGTCGAGGCGCTGATTCAACACCTTGCCGAGCATGACCCGTCCATGACCCTGGTCTTTGCCAGCCACAACCTGGGCCAGGTCAAGCGCCTGGCCAGCCGGGTGGTTTATCTGGAGCAGGGTCGCGTGCTGGCCGATTTGCCGGTGCAGGAATTTTTCGCCGCAGGCGCGCTGGCCCAGCGCTACCGCGAAGCCCATTCATTTGTAAAAGGAGATCTCGTATGAAACACCACACCGCGCACCGCGCAGCCCTGAGCCGTCGCCTTACCCTGGTCGTACTCGCCTGCAGCGCCAGTTGGGGCGCGCTGGCGCAAACGCCCACCATCGTGATGGCGTCGACCACGTCCACCGAGCAGTCGGGCTTGTTCCCGTATTTGCTGCCGGAGTTCAAGAAGGCCAGCGGCGTGGAGGTGAAGGTGGTTGCCGTGGGCACCGGTCAGGCCATCGACATGGGGCGCCGGGGCGATGCCGATGTACTGTTTGTGCATGACCAGGTGGCCGAAGAAAAGGTCGTGGCCGAGGGCTTCGCCATCAAGCGCTACCCCGTGATGTACAACGACTTTGTGCTGATCGGGCCGGTGGCCGATCCGGCAAAACTCAAGGGCAACAACATTGCCGAAGCGCTGAAAAAAGTCGCGTCCAGCAACGCCGGTTTTATTTCGCGCGGCGACAAGAGCGGCACGCATGCGGCCGAGTTGCGTTTCTGGAAGGCGCTGGGTGAGGGCGCGAGCAAGGGCTCGGGCTACAAGGAGTGCGGCTGCGGCATGGGCCCGGCGCTCAACATGGCGGCCAGCACCGGCGCCTATGTGCTGGCCGACCGCGGCACCTGGCTGAGCTTCAAGAACCGCGCCGACTTGGCGGTGCTGGTGGAGGGCGACAAGGCCTTGTTCAACCAGTACGGCGTGATGGTCGTGAACCCGGCCAAGTTCGCGCATGTAAAGGCGGTCGATGCTCAGAAGTTTGTCGATTGGGTGATTTCGCCCGCCGGTCAGGACGTGATTGCGTCCTACAAGATCGACGGCCAGCAGCTGTTTTTCCCCAACGCAACTAGATAGGGTCGCTACCCGATGTCCCTGAGAAAGTTGGTGGCATAGAGCGAGTCTCGAAAGTCTGAGCCGCTGCCGCCGTGGCGCTGCATGGCCATCTTTTGCAGGTCTTCGGCCGGAATCGGCAGGGAGTATAAAAAGCCCTGCAGCTCGTCGCAGCCCATGTCCACCAGCAGATTGCTCTGTCCCAGGGTTTCCACTCCTTCGGCAATGACCTTCAGGCCCAAGGCGCGGGCCATGTCGATGATGGACTTGGCAATCGAGCGGGCCTCTTCGCTGGTCTCCAGGTCCATGACAAAGGCCCGGTCAATCTTGAGTTCGGCCGCTGGCAGACGGCGCAGCGAGCCCAGACTGGAATAGCCGGTGCCAAAGTCGTCAATTGATACGTGAAAGCCGGCCTGGCGCATTTTCTCGAAGGTCAGCTTGGTGGCAGCCGTGTCTTCCATGGCCACCGTCTCGGTGATCTCACAGGTGAAGCGCTCGGGTTGCACGCCATGGCGTTCGAGGACCGAGACAATGTGCTCCACCAGATTGTCCTGGCGCATCTGGTAACCCGAGATGTTGACTGCAACCCGCATGCGCAGGCCGCTCTGCAGCCAGACGGCGGCGGTGCGACTGGCCTCTTCAATGACCCAGTTACCGATTGGCCCCATCAGCCCGTGTTTTTCCGCCAGCGGAATGAAGACCACCGGGCTGACAAAGCCGCGCGTGGGATGGTGCCAGCGCAGCAGCGCCTCGGCCGCAGTCACCTGTAGGCTTTGCGCATCGATCTTGGGTTGAAAGTACAGGGTGAACTGCTGCGCCTCCACGGCCTGGCGCAGGTCGTTGACCATCACCGCCTCATCGCGGGCTTGTACGGCCATCGCCGGGTCGTAGACGCAATAGTCATTGCCACCGCTGCTTTTGAGGCTGCGCATGGCCAAGGAGGCATTGCCCCACATCTTGGCCCGGGCGCCATGTTCTGGATAGACCGCAATGCCGATCGAGCAGGTCGATTGGGTGGTGTTGGCCGAAAGCTCCAGGGGTTTGGAAAGCTCGGCATTGATGCGTCTGGCTGCCTGGGTGCCGATGGGGACGCCGCCGCTGAGCAGCACCGCAAATTCGCCGCCCTCACCCTTGCAGACACTGGCGCTATGGCCGACACTGGTCAGCAGGCGCTGTGCGGTCAGTTTGAGGACTTGGTCGCCAATCTCTGTCTCAAAACCGTCCTGTATCAGTCCGAAGTTGTCCAGCACAATGGCTAACACAGCGTAGGAGCCACCAGCACGGTCAGCCTTTTGGGTGGCATCGTTCAAGGCTTTGTCAAATGCATCCGGTGTCATCAGGCCGGTGCGAAAGTCCTGGTCATTTTTGGCGGACATCTGGTCCAAGGCGCGGTCCCGGTCGGAAGTGGCTTGCACGCGCTTCTTGCGTTCAAGCGCATACAGGCAGGACAGTGCGGCCGCCACACCCAAGCTGATGAATTGCCAAGTATCCATGGAAGGCTTTGCGTGTCAGGACTGAGATGGCAAAGTTGGGGCGATGCGCATTGAATTTCTCCCAGATTTGAAATGAATATTCGTTTGTTGACCGACGCGTCATTATGGTGGATGCGGCAGCCCCATGGCCGTCCGTGGCGCTTAAATAGCAGCGCGCACGGGCTGCAACAGCACCACTACCGCGCCGGCGCCACCTTGCATGGGTTGCGCCTGCACAAAGGCCACCACCTCGGACTTTTGCACCAACCAGCGGTGCACCTTGTCCTTGAGCACAGGGGCCTTGCCGGGCGAGCCCAGGCCTTTGCCGTGCACCACCCGCACACAGCGTATGCCTTGGCGATGCGCCTCACGGATAAAGACGGTCAGAGTCTCGCGCGCCTCGTCCGTGCGCATGCCATGCAGGTCGACCTGGCGCTGAATCGACCACTTGCCCCGGCGCAGCTTCTGGGTCACGTCCGGACCCACGCCCGGGCGGCGAAAGCTCAAGCGCTCATCCGTTTCCAGCAGGCTGCTGATATCCACCGCGTCGCTGATGGCTTCCTGCAAGGCAGCGGCATCGTCGAGTAACTGCTGCTTGGGGATCGGCTCGGGGGGGGCGGGCTTGAGATTGGCGACTGGGGCGTGCGGCAAGCGCACCACCTTGCCCACGGCGGCGTGAAACAGGTTGATGCGCGCCGCCAGTTGTTTGGCCTGCAGCGTGCGCAAGGCGAATGCCGCCGCCTCGCGCTGAGCATGGGCGTCGATTTCTTTTTTGACCAGCTTCAGACCGGCCAGGGAGTTGACTTTCACATCAGCCCTTTTTCGGCCATCGACAAGGCCTCGCCGGGCCCCACGATGATGTGATCCAACACCCGCACATCGACCAGGGCCAGCGCGGCGCGCAGGGTTTGAGTGAGTGCCTGGTCGGCCGCCGAGGGCTGCACCGAGCCGCTCGGGTGGTTGTGCGCCAGCACCACGGCGGCAGCCTGGTGGTGCAGCGCCTTGATCACCACCTCGCGCGGGTACACGCTGGTTTGGGTGAGAGTCCCATTAAACATTTCTTCTGCCACCACGAGTTTATTTTGGGCATCCAAAAAGCAGACCATAAATACCTCGTGTTGGAGGTGAACTAGGCGGAGTTGCAAAAACTGCTTGACGGCGGAGGGATCGCCCAGCACGCTACGCTCCTGCAGACGCTGGCCCACGGCGCGCCGGGCCAACTCCAACACCGCCAAAATTTCGGCACGTTTGGCAGGTCCCAGGCCCTTGACCTTCTTTAGGTCGTCCGGCGTGGCGCCCAGCAAACCGGCAATGCCGCCAAAGCCTGGCGCTGGACCGTCTACCAGGCGCTTGGTCTGAATTTGCAACAGCTCATCGGCCATTTGCAGCACGCCTTTACCCGCGATGCCGGTTCGCAGCAGCAGCGCCAGCAATTCTGCATCGCTGAGTGCCGAGGGGCCACGTGCCAGCAACTTTTCGCGGGGACGCGCGTCTGCTGGAAGGTCTTTGACGGACATGGCACTTGCCTTTCTACAATAGGGCCCAGTTTATCGGGACTTTTATGACCACATTGCTTCCTCGTGTACAAGCGGGCTCCTTCCTCACGCTGCATTACCGCCTGGGCGGCTCGGGCGGTGACATCATCAACACCTTCGAGGGCAAGCCCGCCACGCTCAGCCTGGGCACCGGTGAGCTTTCGCCCGCCATGGAAGCCTGCCTGATCGGCTTGGAGGAGGGCACGCGCACCACGATCGAGCTGCCCGAAGGCGTGGCCTTTGGCCCGCGCAACCCGGACATGTTGCAGTGGCTGGCGCGCAAGGTGCTGACCGACATGGGTGATCCACAGGACACCTACGCCATCGGCGATGTGGTGGAGTTTCCCACGCCGGACGGCAAGGGCAAGTTTGCCGGCGTGGTGCAGCAGACCCAGGAGGCGTCGGTGCTGTTTGACTTCAACCATCCGCTGGCCGGCCAACCGGTGACCTTTGAGGTGCAGCTGATTGGAGTGCTATGACGCAGGCCATTGCGAACCCGACCTCAGAGGGCTTCGGGGTAGAAGTGCTTTTAGCGGAGCCGCGCGGCTTTTGCGCCGGTGTGGATCGGGCCATAGAAATTGTGGAGAAGGCTCTTGCCAAGTTCGGCGCGCCCATCTATGTGCGCCACGAGATCGTGCACAACACTTATGTGGTGAATGACCTCAAGCAAAAGGGCGCCATTTTCATTGAAGATCTGGCCGATGTGCCGGCCGGTGCCACGCTAATTTTTTCGGCCCATGGTGTCAGCAAGGCCACGCATCTGGAGGCGGCTGCGCGCGGCTTCCAGATCTTTGACGCCACCTGCCCGCTGGTGACCAAGGTGCATGTGGAGGTGGCCAAGCTGCACAAGGAAGGCTACGAGTTCATCATGATTGGTCACAAGGGCCACCCCGAGGTGGAGGGCACCATGGGTCAGTTGGAGAGCGGTATCCATCTGGTGGAAGATGTGGCCGATGTGGCCCATGTCAGCCCGGCGCAGTCCGACAAGCTGGCGGTGGTGACCCAGACCACGCTGAGCGTGGACGATGCCGCCGAAATCATGGCGGCGGTGCGGGCACGTTTTCCCATGGTGCGTGAGCCCAAGCAGCAGGACATTTGTTACGCTACCCAGAACCGCCAGGATGCCGTCAAGATCATGAGTCCGCAGGTTGATGTGGTGATCGTGGTGGGCAGCCCCACCAGCTCCAACAGCAACCGGCTGCGCGAAGTGGCGCGCAAGCTGGGCACCCAAAGCTATATGGTGGACAGCGCCGAAGAGTTGCAGGCCGCCTGGTTCGAAGGCTGCCAGCGCGTCGGTCTGACGGCCGGTGCCTCGGCGCCCGAGGTGCTGGTGGCGGCGGTGATAGAGCGCATCAAGGCGCTGGGCGCAGTATCCGTGCGCACCATGGACGGCATCCGTGAAACCGTGAAGTTCCCTTTGCCCAAGGGCCTGAAACTCGACAATTAAAATAACACCATGCTGGACATAACCCAACTCCGAAAAGACCTCGACACCGTCGTGGCACGCCTTGCCACTCGCAAGAGCCCCCAAACCTTTCTGGACGAAGCCGCTTTCCGCGCGCTCGAGGCCGAACGCAAATCGATTCAGATGCGCAGCGAAGAGCTGCAGGGCAAGCGCAATTCCCTGAGCAAGCAGATCGGCATGCTCAAGTCCAAGGGCCCGGCCGGCGCCGTCGAGGTGGAGGCCGTGATGGCCGAGGTGAATAGTTTGAAGTCCGAACTCGATAGCTCGGTAACGCGCCTGGACCAGATCCAGCTGGATATGCAAACTCTGCTGCTGGCCGTGCCCAATCTGCCGCACGAAAGCGTGCCGGTGGGTGCCGACGAGCACGGCAACGTGGTGCTGCGCAGCTGGGGCGAGCCCGCCAAGTTCGACTTCGAGGTCAAGGACCATGTGGACCTGGGCGCGCCCCTGGGCCTGGATTTTGAGATGGGCGTCAAGCTGACCGGCTCGCGCTTTACCGTCATGAAGGGTCCGATTGCCCGCCTGCACCGCGCCCTGGCCCAGTTCATGTTGGATGTGCAGACCCAAGAGCACGGCTACACCGAGTGCTACACCCCCTACATCGTCAACGGCGAGACCCTGCGCGGCACCGGCCAGTTGCCCAAGTTTGAGGGCGACTTGTTTGCCGCCAAAAAGGGTGGCCAAGACGGCGAGCAGCAGCCCGACCACACCGCGCTCTACCTGATCCCGACCAGCGAAGTGACCATGACCAACTTCGTGCGCGACGTGGTGCTGGCCGAGAGCGATTTGCCGATGAAGCTGACCGCCCACACGCCTTGCTTCCGTTCGGAAGCCGGCAGCGCCGGACGCGACACCCGGGGCCTGATCCGCCAACACCAGTTCGATAAGGTGGAAATGGTGCAAATCGTTCACCCCGACAAAAGCTACGAAGCGCTGGAAGAAATGACGGGCCACGCCGAAGCCATTCTGCAAAAGCTCGGCCTGCCATATCGCGTGATGAGCCTGTGTACCGGCGACATGGGCTTTGGCGCTGCCAAGACCTATGACCTGGAGGTGTGGCTACCGGCGCAAAATACCTACCGCGAAATCAGCTCGATCAGCAATTGCGAGGCCTTCCAGGCGCGCCGTCTGCAGGCCCGTTTCAAGAACGCCCAGGGCAAGAACGAGCTGGTACACACCCTCAACGGCTCCGGCCTGGCCGTAGGTCGTACCCTGGTGGCGGTGTTGGAGAACTACCAGAACGCCGACGGATCCATCACCGTGCCCGTTGCGCTGCGACCTTTTATTGGTGGTCTGGAGCTTCTGGCAGCCTGAGGCCGCTGATCCCCTGATAGAATCTACGGTTGTGCTGCGGCACATGGAAGCGTGGCAGAGTGGTCGAATGTACCTGATTCGAAATCAGGCGTATCGAAAGGTACCGTGGGTTCGAATCCCACCGCTTCCTCCA
>TBL_comb47_HYPODRAFT_10000696_pt1 | contig 44477 bp, 50 predicted proteins | sample TroBogypolimnion_40_FD_10682 | JGI IMG/M metagenome (IMG submission 10682)
ATTTCTGATTTCCAGTTAAAGAAGTTTCATACCACGCATCAGTATTTGATCCATTCGGATTTACGGAACCGTTTAAGGTTGCAGAAGTAGTAGTAATATTTGTGGTAGTAGTAGAGACGATGGTTGGGAGGGAAGACGGCAAAGAAACTTGTGGATTTACCTCAGCAAAAGAAATAACTCCTGGGATTATTAAAATTCCAATTAAAAATATTTTTAATATTAAATTTTTCATATTTGTTTTCATACTTTTGTTTTTTTGCCTATATTTATAAGACGCTTTAGACTGATAATTTCTTACTTTATTATTCTATCATATTGTAATATAAAAGTCAAGTAGTATATTGACAAATATATATGGGTATGATAGACTGCTAAAAATATAAGTTTTTTGACAATTTCCTCGTTTTAGGTTGGAAACAGTGTTTTATGCATTTTAATTTACAAAAAATGCCTAGGATACTGCTTCCGACCTGTTTTATAAGGTTGGATAAAGGTGAAAGATAATAAAAAAAATATCATTTTAATCCACTAAATTTACCCTTATGAAAAAAGCGATTATTCTCATGACCATTTTGGTAGTTTTTTCGGTGAGTAAAACTACTTTTGCAGCTATTGCTGACAGCGTATGGACTGACTCCATAAAGGTTACCCAGACCACGGCCAAATTTTACACAGGATATCGTCTTGCGACTGGTGACTTCTGTCTTACTATGGTCGGTCTTACAACCACATATGCTGACAGCACTACCCCGCAATATGTGCCGTCTGGAACCGGTACCGTTATGATCTTCGTAAATGGCTTGTTGCCAAACACGTTGTATTATTACAAAACGAAGTTCAAAGCTTCGGTAGTAAGTGTCACGGGTACATTCACAACCGATGGTTGTGGGTATTTACCAGGGATTACACTTTCCCCGATTGATCTTTGTTCAACGTTGGCACAGGCGACTCCGAATGATTCCACTATATATTCTTATCAGTGGATAAAAAATGGAGTTCCTATTCCTGGCGAAACTTCTCATCAGTATGTGATAAAAACTTCAGCGTTGTATTCCGTAAAAGTTTACAACAATAACTGTAGTTTGACCTCAACTGGTCAGAATGTTACCATTGACGGCATTAATGTGGTTATTTCCGGTCCAAGTGCTATTTGCTTAGGAAGTTCTGCTACTCTCACTGCAAGTGGTGCTGATGTTTACACATGGATGCCAGGGTCCCTTACAGGAGAGTCAATAACAGTAAATCCTACTGCCACAACGACTTATACTGTAACCGGGAGTACCTTGAGCGGAAGTTGTTCAAAGACCGCAACCCAAAAAGTGACGGTTAACAAGAACAACACTCCTGTTTCTGTTGCTTTCCAATATGACAGCGTATGCAACAAGGGAGCCGATGCAAACAAAGGAACTGGGCAACCCAATGGTGGAAATTTTTCTGGTGAATTCATGATTCAGAATTATTTCGTGCCGGATACTAATTTTGTTGGACCGAGCCAGGTTACATATACTGTGACTGACAATAATGGATGTACTGCTAGTGCAGAAAAGACATTATGGGTAATCGATTCTCCCGTAATTGATACTATGTACTTTATGGGAAACACATTCGTTATAAATGGGTGGTTCCCGTTTGATATCAATGCAAAAGATAACGGGGTCGTTTATTATCCAGCCAATCATAGTAATTCCCAAGCCCTCTTTGACGGCATGAAAGTAAAAGATGGTGATGGAATCACCGTCAATTCTTTGGTTGGTGGATGTTTTGCTCTTAAGCAGTATCACCGATTCGGACTTGGCATTAATGCAGTAAACTCAAAGATCATTTCAATCAAGAAAGGTCAAAAAGTTGTTCTACTGAATATGCTCGGACAGGAACTGGCCGTGCAAAGTGCATACAATGACATATCGAGTGAATATGAAGTGTATCTGCTCTTTAAGTCAGCTGGTATTGCAATGCATTCGGATCAAATTTATCTCTTTCGGTCGGAAACCGGAGTTTCCGGGAAAATTCCGATCATCAGGCAGTAGCACCATAGGTGCCATTTGCTTCCAGGCTGTGTTTCATTCGCTTTCGCGAAATGGGACACAGCCTATTTTTATTTTATATAAATTATTTAGCTAAACTTATGAAGAGAAATTAATAACAATGTTTTTTGGGTTTTTATTTGCATTTTTTTTTATTTGTTTTATAATAAAAAGGTCTTGTGTTGAATAGTTGCTCTAATGAAAATTAGAGAGGAAAGTCCGAACACACAGTCCTCGATGTAAATCGGGACAAACGTAGCGGGTAACGCCCGTCGCCCGCAAGGGTAGAGTTGCGAACAGTGACGAACCGATTTAGTTCGGGTGAAACGGCAAAATACTTACGCGTGTGCAAGATCGTGTCCTAAGAGAAATCGAGGGAAGAATCGCTTGAGCCTGAGAGTAATTTCAGGCCTAGATAAATAACTATTGTCTCGACCTCGTGTTGAGATTACAGAATTCGGCTTATAGACACAAGATAAAAAATATGAAAAACCCTTTCGAAAGAAGGAGTTTTTCTCTTTTTAGAACAAAATTTAAAAAAGGACTTGCTTTTTTATTTCAAGTATGCTATACTCTGTTTGTGAGTGTGAGGTTATACTCACATTTATCGTAAACAACATAAGTGCCGCAAAAAACACCGAAAGGTGTTTTTTGTTTTGTAAAAGTGGTAATCTAAAAGATATGGAGCAGAAAGTTTTTAAATTAAAAAGTGATTACAAGCCAGAAGGTGATCAACCGAAGGCGATTTCAGAATTGCTCAAAGGTTTAAAAAAGGGAATGCGAAAACAAACCTTACTTGGCGCGACGGGAACTGGTAAGACATTTACCATTGCAAACGTAATAGCTGAACACAACAAACCTACTTTGGTAATTGCGCACAATAAAACTCTTGCTGCCCAACTCGCCCAAGAATTTCGGGAATTTTTTCCTGATGCCGCCGTGCATTATTTTGTTTCTTACTATGATTATTATCAACCAGAAGCGTATATGCCGATTACCGATACTTATATTGAAAAAGATGCGCAGATAAATAAAGAAATTGACCGCTTGCGTCACGCGACCACTCAGGCACTACTCACTCGTAAAGATGTGATTATTGTCGCTTCGGTTTCTTGTATTTATGGACTCGGTTCCCCTGAAGAATATCAGCGGGTAAATTTAAAATTATCCGTGGGAGAAAAAATCGAACGTGTAGCATTAATGAAAAAATTAATTGAAATTCATTTTGAACGCACTAATGCAGATATTACTCCAGGAACTTTTCGTTCGATTGGGGCGAAAGTGGAAGTGATGCCAATTTCCGAGACATTTATTTATCAAATAGAATTTATGAGTGGAAAAATTTCTCGCATTGCGAAAGTGGATCCAATTTCTTCCCAAGTATTTAATGAAGAAAAAAATATTTTTCTTTTTCCGGCAAAACATTTTATTACCGAAAAAGAAGAAGTTGTAAGAGCTGTAAAAGATATTAAAAAAGAACTCGCTATACAACTTAAAAAATTTGAGCGTGAAGGGAAGCTTTTAGAAGCCGAAAGAATTAAAAGACGCACCAACTATGATTTGGCGATGATTCGTGAAATTGGCTATTGTAATGGGATTGAAAATTATTCACGGCATTTATCTGGCAAGAGAGAAGGAGAACCTCCTGAGACACTATTATCATATTTCCCAGAAGATTTCCTTACTATTATCGATGAATCACATGTTACCTTGCCTCAACTTCGTGGAATGTATGCTGGGGATGCTTCTCGAAAAAATACATTAGTGGAATTCGGCTTTCGGCTTCCTTCAGCCAAAGATAATAGACCACTCAGATATCCTGAGTTTGAAGAACGAATTGGGCAGGTGATTTACACTTCTGCTACTCCTGCCGACGAAGAAAGAAAAGAAAGCGAGCAAATCGTGGAGCAAATAATTCGCCCGACTGGGTTGATTGATCCTGAAGTGATTGTAAGACCGGTATCAGCGAAGGAGAAACTTTTTGCGAGGTCATTGACGGAGAGGCCCAGACCATCGCAAAAAGTTTCTCCTTCGCCTCAAGAAGAATATGGCGGGCAGGTGCAAGATTTTATTATTGAAGCGGAAAAGACAATTAAAAAAGGTTTTCGAGTGCTTGCGACGACTTTGACGAAACGGATGGCGGAAGATTTAGCTCTTTATTTAAAAGATAAAGGTATTAAAGCGGAATATTTGCATAGTGAAATAAAAACAATTGAAAGAATTCAAATTTTGACAGAATTCCGAAAAGGGAAAATGGATGTTTTGGTTGGAGTAAATTTGCTTCGTGAAGGACTTGATTTGCCGGAGGTTGCGCTCATTGGTATTTTAGATGCCGACAAAGAAGGATTTTTACGAAGTGAAACATCGCTTATTCAAACTATCGGGCGAGCAGCGAGAAATGTGGAAGGGAAAGTTATTTTATATGCGGATGTGATGACTGGTTCCTTGAAATATGCGATTAGTGAGACCAATCGCAGACGAGCTATTCAAATGGCTTACAATAAAAAACACGGTATTACTCCGAAAACAATTATTAAAAAAATAAAAGACATTACCGAAGAATTAGAAAATAAACACGAGAAAACAGTACGCGCCGAGCTTGGGCTTGATGTGGAACTTTTCCGAAAGACAATGCAGAGAGAAAAGAAACATGGAAAGATAAAAAGTAAATTTTCTGACGAAGAATGGAATAATTTGATTTATGAAAAAATAATTAAAATGAAAGAGAAAGAAATGAATAGGGTAGTAAAAGAACTCGACTTCGAAACTGCCGCGATTTTAAGAGATGAAATAATAGTCTTGAAAGAAAAAATGGGGAAATAAAAAAGCATCCAAGGTTTATGGCCAAGGATGCTTGGACTGTAGATCTGATCTTGAGTAGGTTATCTTGCCTGTTGGTACCTGTGTACCTGTGTATCACGCAGGATTCTACCAAAAAGGTGTTTAACCTTTGGACACTTTTGGAGCGTCTCCCAACACAAGGGATCTTAACTCGCGAGGTACAATCTAATTTAGATATTAGTTATTTTATTTACTTTGTCAAGTTAAGGATTTTATGATACAATACATCTAATTAAATATTGATACACACCCCTATAGAACAAGCGGGGGTGTCGTTATGTTATAGATAGATATACTTGTCCCGTTAAAAATTCATGGGACAGTACGAAAAGATAAGGTTTTATTAGTTAAAATTTTTAATGGGATGTCAAAAGAACCTATCCAAAAACTAATAGTCAAAGGTGCTCGGACTCACAATCTGAAGAATATTAACGTTGAAATGCCTCGAAACAAAATGGTGGTTATTACTGGTATGTCAGGGTCTGGAAAGTCATCTCTTGCTTTTGATACCATTTTTGCCGAAGGACAAAGGAGATATGTGGAAAGTTTATCTGCCTACGCTCGTCAATTTTTAAATCAAATGCCGAAGCCGGATGTGGATGAAATCACGGGTCTTTCTCCGGCAATTTCAATTGATCAAAAATCTCGTTCCAATAATCCACGTTCGACCGTGGCCACTATTACTGAGATATATGATTATCTTCGTGTTCTTTATGCGCGAATAGGTAGACCGCATTGTCCCGTATGTGGCGATGAAATTAAAAAACTTTCCAACGAAGAGATTTTGAATTTTATTTTTGAAAAGATTAAAAATTTTGAAAAAGACAATAAGAAAAAGAAAGTAATGGGAGTAGAATGGGATGAAACACCCATTACTATTTATTCACCAATTGTTCGAGGAAGAAAAGGGGAATATTATCAAATGCTTTATGACCTGCTTAATAAAGGATTTCAAAAAATACGCCTAGATGGAAAGATGAAAAATCTTCGCGATCGAGTTGAACTTTCAAAAACAAAAAAACACAATATTGACCTTTTGGTGGATAGTTTTTCAATGCACGAGTTCAAAGATAATAAAGAAGATGCTCGAATGCGACTTTCTGAAGCGGTAGAATTAGCATTAGTTGAGTCAGATGGTTTAGTTACGATAGCTTTTGGTACGGCTCCGCAAGGTGAATCTTTTTCTCGGGTCCTCGACCCAGAGGCCCAGACCAACTCGAAAAAGAATCACCTTGCGGAGTCAGAAGAATTTGTAATGTCCACAAAGTTTGCTTGTCCGCGAGATGGTTTTTCTTTTCCAGAAATTGAACCACGACTTTTTTCTTTTAATTCTCCCTATGGTGCATGTCCTACGTGTAATGGTCTCGGCTCAAAATATTTTATGGGTGATGAAGCATGTGATATTTGTGGTGGGGCACGACTTCGCCCCGAAGCGTTAAATGTTTTTCTTGGAAATAAAACAAATATTGTAAATTTGACTAGTATGTCTATTGAAAAAGTAGCAGATTTTTTTATTGAACTTAATTTAACCGAACAAGAACGTGAAATTTCAAAAGTGATAATAAAAGAAATTGAAGCTCGAATTCAATTTTTGCTTAATGTCGGACTTACTTACCTTTCTCTAAATCGCAAAGCAAGCACTCTTTCGGGTGGAGAAGCGCAACGTATTCGCCTGGCGAGCCAACTTGGTTCTCGACTTGTCGGAGCGCTGTATGTGCTTGATGAACCAACGATAGGACTACATCAACGCGACAATGACCGTTTGATTAGTACTTTGCAAAATCTACGTGATTTAGGAAATACCATTATTGTGGTTGAGCACGATGAAGATACAATTTTTGCTTCCGATTATATTGTGGATATTGGTCCAAAAGCAGGAGTGCATGGTGGGAAGGTAATTGTATCTGATTATTTAGATACATTACTTACCGCTAAAACTAATGCATCAAAATCCCGCACCTTGGCTTATTTGCGAGGGGAAGTAAAAATAGAAATTCCAGAAAAACGTCGCGAGAAAAATAAAGGTTCATTGAAAGTTGTTGGTGGAAAAGTTTTTAATATTAAAAATATGAATGTAGAAATTCCGCTTGGGAAAATGGTGGTGATTACTGGAGTATCTGGTTCTGGGAAAAGTTCTTTAATGTATGAAATTTTATATAAAAATTTACAAGGACGTTATGAAAGAAAATATCGCACCGCAAAAATATATAATTGCGCGTCTTTTACCGGGACAGAATATTTATCACGAGCGATTTTAATTGACCAATCGCCAATCGGCAGAACCCCTCGTTCGAATGTCGCGACTTACACGGGATCCTTTTCGCATATTCGGGAATTATTTGCTGAATCGAGTGAAGCGCGTCTGCGTGGTTGGAAAGCAAATCGTTTTTCTTTTAATGTGAAAGGGGGAAGATGTGAAGCGTGTGAAGGAAATGGTGAAATTGCAGTTGAAATGCATTTCTTGCCCACTGTTTATGTCACTTGCGATGTTTGTAATGGAAAAAGATTTGATAAAGAAACCCTGACGATAAAATTTAAGAAAAAAAATATTTATGAAGTGTTGCAAATGACCGTTGAAGAAGCAATTATTTTCTTTAAAGATATTCCGATGGTTTATGACCGCTTGCGAACTTTGATGGATGTAGGTCTTGGATATATCAAACTAGGTCAATCAGCTACCACTCTTTCGGGTGGAGAAGCACAACGAGTAAAAATATCTTCGGAACTTTATCGTCCTCATTTAGAAAAAACTATTTATCTTTTAGACGAGCCGACAGTTGGTCTTCATTATGATGACGTAGCGAAACTTTTAGAAGTTTTGAATAAATTGGTGGATAAGGGCAATACAGTCGTTTTGATTGAGCATAATATGGATATCATTAAAAATTGTGATTATGTTCTTGATATTGGTCCGGAAGGGGGAGAAGGTGGAGGGAATTTAGTTGCCAAAGGAACTCCGGAGGATGTTGCAAACAATAAAAATTCTTACACAGGAAAATATTTAAAGAAAGTATTGCGAAAGTAGTAAAATAATACTATGCAAGTAAAGCATCTGAAAAAATTTAAATTGCCAGATAAATCGGGAGTATATTTCTTCAAGAAGGGGAATAATATTTTATATATTGGAAAGGCGACCTCACTGCGAGATAGAACAAAGAGCTATTTTTCAAAAGATTTAATTGCGACCCGCGGGCCGATGATTTTAGATATGGTAGTGCAGGCAGACAAGATTGATTATCAAGAAACTGATAGCGTACTTGAAGCCCTAATTTTAGAAGCGGAATTAATAAAAAAACATCAACCGAAATATAATGTAAAAGAAAAAGATGACAGGTCTTGGAATTATGTTTGTATAACTGATGAGGAAATTCCAAAAGTAATTATTAAAAGGGGAAAGGAGCTACAAGAGGCAAAGCAAAATTCTTTGTCCTGCGCCCTTCCCGGAGTACCGGGTGGGACCCTCGGACGAAATAATTTTGCCTTGCCTCTCTCCGCTTGTTTTGGTCCATATACCAATGGCTTGCAACTTCGTGAAGCGATGAAAATAATTCGTCGGATTTTCCCATATATTGATGGTGAATCAATTAAAAAAAATAATAAAGAATTTTACAAACAACTCGGGCTTACTCCAGAGGGGCTCAAAGAGTATCGAGAAAATATAAAGAATTTAAAATTATTTTTTCAAGGGAAAAAGAAAAAAATTATTCAAAATTTTAAAAAAGAGATGTTTCTTTGTGCCAAAAAGAAAGAGTTTGAAAAAGCAGGAGAAATTAAAAAAAGAATTTTTGCCTTAGAACACATAAATGATATTGCTTTAATAAAAGAGGAAGCTTCACTGATAAATGTTTTTGCGAGGTCCTCGACCCAGAGGCCCAGACCATCGCAAAAACATTTATCAGCTTTGTTCAGAATCGAAGCTTATGATGTGGCACATTTGTCTGGCAAAAACATGGTGGGAGTGATGACGGTTGTAGAAAATGGAGAAATTGCAAAAGGGGAATATAAAAAATTTATCATTAAAACTCAAGCTGGAGCGAATGACACCGGAGCGCTAGAAGAAATTTTATCTCGTCGTTTTCGTCATCTTGAATGGGGATTACCAAATCTTGTTGTGGTAGACGGAAATATTGCCCAGATTAATGTTGCAAATAGAGTATTAAAAAAATATCAATTTAAAATTCCAGTTGTAGGAGTAGTGAAAGATGATAAACATAAAGCGAAAGCGATACAAGGGAATGAAATAATAATAAAAAAATATAAAAAAGAAATCTTACTCGCAAATTCTGAAGCGCACAGATTTGCGATAAAATTCTATCGTGCAAAAAGTCGCAAGAATATGTTAAAATAAAAGTATGTATATCATTTACGCATTATTGGGAGCAGTGATGGCGAGTGCAGGAACAATTTTTGCAAAGCTAGGACTTAAGGGGATTGACCCGAATTTTTTGACAGCAATCAGAGGCATTGTAATGGCGCTCATTGTGACTATCGCTGCTTTCTCTTTCGGCAAATTTTCGATTACTACCTTTCATTCACTTTCAACAAAGCAATGGGTGTTTGTTATTTTGTCTGGTATCGGTGGAGCGCTTTCTTGGATTTTCTTTTACCATGCGCTTGCGACCGGTCCAACAGTAGCTGTCACTGTGATTGATAAATTATCTATCGTGCTGACTGCAATTCTGGCTACAGTAGTTTTATCTGAAGGAATAACTCTGCAAGCCATTATTGGTTTAATTTTTGTTTTTGCTGGGACGATTCTCGTTGCAGTGCCGTGGGAGAAGATTCAGAAACTTTTTTCTTGAATTTTTAATTAAATATTTTTTCGAAATTTATTTTTAGACATAACAACTTTTTTATGTTATTATTGTAAAAAACACATTAAAAACAAAAATATTACAGAGATGGAAACAAGTTTCGAAATTATCCAAGGTGGTATGGGAGTAGGTATCTCCCGCTGGTATTTAGCTCGTACTGTTTCCATGCTTGGTGGCTTGGGAACAGTAAGTGGGGTTATTCTAGAAAGAGTTTTTGCACATGAACTTCAAAAAGGTGACCCTGGTGGACACTTAAGACGTGCACTTGCGCATTTTCCTTTTCCAGGATTTGCTGAAAAAGTACTCAAAGAATACTTTGTTGAAGGTGGAATAAAAAATGGAACTCCATATAAAATGGTTCCATTGTTTACAGTGAATCCATCTGAACTCCTCATTTCTTTGACAATTTGTGCGAATTTTTCATTCGTATGGTTGGCCAAAGAAGGACATGCTGACCCAGTCAGTATTAATTACTTAACCAAAGTAGATATGCCTCTCATTTATGCTATTACTGGCGCGATGATTGCGGGGGTAGATTACATTTCTATGGGAGCAGGTTTACCCCTTCAGATTCCTAAAGTGATAAATGCTATTGCCGAATGGGAAACTGCTACTTATGACATTAAAATTGATGGCAAAAATATTAAAAAATATACGATGAGTTTTGACCCAAAATCTTTTTTGGGAACAAAACCATTGTCATTAAACAAGCCAAGTTTTCTCCCTATTATCTCATCTAATCTTCTTGCAGATCTTCTTATTAAAGAGATAGGCAAAGGTAACATTTATGGCTTTATAGTGGAAACAGATCGTGCTGGTGGACATTATGCATCTAAAAAACGGAAAATGGATTTTGCCCAACTTACGAAACTCGGAATACCATTTTGGATTGGCGGAGGAACTGCTTCGCCTGAAATGTTAAAGTGGGCTCGTTCAGTTGGAGCGAGCGGAATCCAAGTTGGTTCCATTTTTGCTTTATGTGAAGAGTCTGGAATGAATTCTGAAATTCGTAAAAAAATTCGCCAACTTGGTTTTGAAGATAAGTTGATAATCAGAGGAGATGAAAGGATTTCTCCTTCTGGGTATAGTTTTAAGGTGGTGGAGATGGAAGGAACACTTTCAAAGAGAAGTATATATGAATCAAGAGTTCGCATATGTAACCATGGGGGATTTTTTATTCCCTTTGAAAGAAGTGATGGTTTAATTGGATACCGGTGTCCAGCTGAGCCGATAAATGTTTTTAAACTAAAGTTTGGAGATATCAAGGACACTGTCGGCAGGGCATGTTTTTGTAATGGCCTGCTTGTAACTTGTGCCTTGGGTAATCCAGGAGAACCACCCATCATAACCTTAGGTAATGACTTCAGTTTTCTTAAGAAACTGATGAAACACCAAGATGATACCTATATAGCAGAAGATGCAATGAAATATCTAACTGCTGTTGTGTAGAGAAAGTAATGAAAATTTGAAACCTCTTTGGGCGACTAGAGAGGTTTTTTTTATTTCAATTGGGTGGACCTAGCGAGAATCGAACTCGCGCTTCGTCAATGCGAATGACGTGTAATACCACTTTACTATAGGCCCGAAAAAGGGAAGTGGACCGTACCGGGATCGAACCGGTCGCCTCATCCATGCCATGGATGCGCTCTACCAAATGAGCTAACGGCCCAATTTAATTTTTAAATTGTAAGTTTGCTACTTTTCAGTTGCTTTCAGGGTGTGCCACAAATGAGCTCATAATCTAAAGTTTCTTTTTTCAATAATATCTCAAACAATAAAAAAGGCAAATTCTATAAATTTTGTCAGTTTGATTTGCATTATTGTCAAAATAAGTTAAAATAGTCTTGTTTCCAATTTGGGCCCTTAGCTCATCTGGCTAGAGCGCCTCATTTGCAATGAGGAGGTGGCAGGTTCGAGTCCTGTAGGGTCCACAAATGAGTAAATTTATTTACTCATTTTCAGGACGAGAAAAGCTTTTCGTTATTAATAAATTTTATTAATCGAAAAGGTATACTGTCCATGTAATGGAAGAGTCCTGTAGGGTCCACTTTTTGGTTAGTTTTTTAAAAATAAAATATTCCGGGGTAGCTCAGCGGTAGAGCGGTCGCCTGTTAAGCGATTGGTCGTAGGTTCGATCCCTACCCCCGGAGCAAAGAGTTTGTAGCTAGGTCAAAATCACACTTTTGTATAGGAGATACAATAGTTTTTTGCTGTTCGTAGAGTTCATTTAGCTTGGGAATCCATTCAAGCAGATATTCACAAGCCAAACTGTAATTTGGCTTTATTTCATAACCATTTTGTGTGAAGTTCGTAAATAATTGAGAGAATAATATTTTTCTCTCATCCACTAGTGCCTTCTCATAAATCTTTCTGGCCTTAAAAGCAAGATCATGAATAATCAAGCGAAGTTCTTGATACTCGTCACTTTTGGAAACAACTTTTTCTAGTGCTGCTTCAAGCACATTTTCTTCTACCTTACATTCTTTTATTTTTCTTTCACAGTATTCAAGAGGGACTTCTTTGTTTATGGTTGCCTCAAAATATCTATCCTTTTGCTTTCGGAGATTAAAAAGCAATCCACTTAATCTTTGAATTTCTGTTTCTCTGAATTTTACATAATCTGCGTTTTCATCCTTTATTAATTCTTCAATCCATTTGAGCACAGCTTCACTCTTGGGAGCTATTTTCTCAAATATAGCATCTATCTGTTCTTCTACTTCTTTCTCTTTAATATAAGTCTTTATAGGGCAATTACGAGATTTTATGTGGTTATTGCAGTGTCCATATAAAAAGCCTTTTTGAGTTTCCCAGCTCAAAACACCTCCACAGCCTTCACAGAAAATCCTGCCTCTAAATAGATAATTGTGTTGCGCTGAGATAACAGTTCTGGCTCTTCTTTTTAAGATTGACTGTGCCTTTTCAAATAAGTCAGGGGAGATTAAAGGTTCTTGTTTGGCTGGATAGACTTCTTTGTTCCAGCGCATGCGCCCGCAATAGAATGGATCTTGAATTAATTTAGAAATTCTACTTTGTAAAACCCTATTTCCATTCCTAGATCTAAGTCCAAGCTGGTACATCTTATCCTCAATACTTATTACAGAATAATTGCCGGTAGCGTACAGCTCAAACATCTTTTTTACTAGGGGAGCTTTTACATTATCAAGAACATGGATCTTGTGTCCTTTGTCTCCAATAGTTTTATAACCAAGAGGTGGTTTAGTTGGTAACCACCCCTGAGCTATTTTTTCTTTTTGTCCTTTGTGCACTTCTTCTGAAAGATTATTAGAGTAGAATCTAGCAACCGCGACTTTCATGTCCCAGACAAGATTTTCATGCGCCTTGGTATTTTGACTTACAATAAAGTTCTCTTTTACGAAGTGTACTTCGTGATTTTTATCTTCCTGCACCCAGTCGCTTACAATAGCAGCATCTTTTAAATTTCTTGTTATGCGATCAATCTTTTCTGCTAATATGAGATTTACATTATTTTTCTTAATAAATTGTAAAATCTCATAGAATTTCTTCCTTGCTTGTTTTCCGCTGGCTGATTCTGAAATCTTGTAAACTTTCAAAATTTCAATTTCTTTTGCGTATTCTGTGAGTAATTTTTCTTGAGCCTCAAGTGAATATCCGGTGTCCTCCTGCTCTTTACTGGAAACTCTACAAATTATTACTGCTCTTTTGTTTTTTATATTTTCCATATCATATTTTTTATTAATTTTGTTTCCATATTATAGCAAACAAAATTTTTCTTTTAATTGGGAGTTATACACCTTTTTTATTCAATGTTTTCACCCTCTTTTTTGATTCGTTGATAAATCTTAAAAAGAGTTAAATAATAATTGGCAACTCCATTGGCGATTTCTCGCTGCTCTTTTTCTGAATACTTTTTTAAATCGATGATATCTTTACTAATTTCGATAAATTCCTGAATTCGCTCCGGCTTAATTTCCATATTAAGTTTTTCCGAAAGATTAGAAAGGAATATCCTCAGGATTAATATCGACGCCGTCTTCATCCTTGTTGGCCCCAATGGGTTCTAATTCATATTGTTCCTGCTCTTTGATTTCTTCCTTTTCTTCTATTTTTTTATATTTATTATTCATTTTATTTTTCTTAATTTTTAATGCTGATTTGGCCCAGGTGCTACCATATATCATTTTTATAGATAACACCTGAGCAATCAGTTTCGAACCCTTATAAAATAAGGGTCATTTGGAGCCCTGTTTCGTACAGGGGCCTTTTAAAACCATCTCTCCAACTCGTTTGCAGTATATGGCCTCATTCTTTCTCTTTTGAATGTTCCTTTTGCAACCATCCTATTTATTTCTAATTGAATTTTTTGGAATCTTTCATAAGGAGTTTTTTTGCAAACTTTTTCGCCAGGACACCAGTAAGCAATATTTTTGAAGTTGATATCAGGATCGCACTTACAAATAGGTGCTTCGCAATCTAAATAATGATTCATATTTTTTTCCATAATATTGTTTTATAATTAATTTATAATCTAACCCATTAGTCTTATGGTATTTCCAAGTCTTTCCACGAATGGAGAAACTGTAGAGTTAAATTCTCCAGTTCCACCTAGTGGAATTTCTGTGAAATCAGAAAGATTAAATCCTGCGATTTGATTTGAACTTTTGCCAAGGATTTTTGCTTCCTCCATTTTTTCTAACGGGATTGGCGCGGTTACGTCGAAATAAGTTTTCTTATTCTTAGTATCAGCCCACACTCCTAGCGCTAAATTATTTTGGAATAAATCGCTGTTCTTCCTACAGTAATTCAGCACCATCTTTTTAGTTGCCTTTCCTTTGATGATTTTGCTTCTCTCTGGAAAAGGTGCTATGGCGACATTTTGTGTTCCACTATAATCTTTATTCAGTAATGGACCATAAGTTGTTCCTCCATTGTTGTTTATTTGTTGCATGATCGTTTTTAACGTCTTGCTTTTTACAGTAAGTTTTTTCTTTTTTTTCATATTTAGTTTTCAATGATCTTATAATCTGATAATTAATCCATGGTTTTAATCATCATTCTTCTTATTGTATGTAAGTGATAAAGCTTAAAAAATCCTTAAATAACAAGGATGGAAACAAAAAAAGCCCTCTAAAATAGAGAGCTTGCGAGTTATTCACAATTTTAAGTTTTTTTAAGCAGATTTAAGCTGACGTGTCATTTTACTTTTGGTAATTAGTTTGATTTCTATATTGGGTACAATAAAACTATCTTTCTCTTTTAGAATTTTAGTTACCTCGAATTCTTTAGTGTAAAGTGGATTTGTCTGTTGGTAATTAAAATAATCATAAAAGCTTTTATCAAAAGGGATTTTGTGTGTCTTAGCTAGTTCGTACATTTTTCCCCATCTGTTATTTCTGGAAAAATCTAGTGGTTCTTTTTCGTAATCACCGTTTATATAAACTTTTATTCTTCCTTGTTCCTTTTCATCTTTTAAGATTTCAATCTTTTCTATTGAGTTTCCATTTGAAGTAGCAGCACTTTTTACTCCAAGTCTTTCTTTTAGATATTTTTTTACAAAGTCATTTGTGAAGTCAGAAAATGTAGCAATATCATAATCTGAATAATCATGACTGTAGTCTACGTTATAAGTGGGTTTGTAATTTTCCATATTATTTTTTTTAAAAAAATCTTTATCGGCGATAACTGGCTCAAGTAATGTATAAAAATCTTGTGCTGTATCTATGCCGTCAAAGTGAGGCGCAACTACAATTTTATCTAGCCGGACCATAAACATATTTCCTGTTCCAGGGAAGGATTCTTGTTCTTTTAAAATAGTTTGTAAAAGCCAAATTAACCTTTCCTTGTCAGATGTTCCTAAATTTTCTTTTTCTTTTTGTAACAAAAATCTTTTTATTCCTTTAATTTTTGATATCTTTCTCTTCTTTATTTTTGGCATATAAGAATTATATCAGAGATTTTAAGGAACTTGATAAGTAAAAAGCTATTTTCTATAATAGCTTTTAAAAATAAGCTGAAAGTGGTATGCTGTAAAGAGCATGGTTATTTTAGTATGTATATTCAATATATATAATTATGATAAAAAACTTCAATAATAAAAATGAAATAGATATAATTGAAGACGACATCGTAACAAAATACCCAGAAGTACTTGATATTTTGTTGCAGGACCGAACAACCGATAGGAATATTTTTTGGGCGACTGATAACTATCAAGGTTTAGGTAGCCACTATCAATTCTCTTCTCCAATTAAGATTAAACTAATTACTGGTTTAAATGGCAAGGTAATAATGCCTCGTGTGTTAAAAAACAAAATACTGCAAAAAACAAGAGTAAAAGACATGGCGGAAGTTTATACTCCTTCTTGGATTTGTAATGCTCAAAATAATTTAATAGACAGCGCTTGGTTTCAAAAAGAAAATGTATTTAATGGAAAAGTTAAATTGTCTGATGATAATTATGGGTGGAAAGCAAATCCTAAAAGAATCCTCTTTTCTAAAAAAAAAACTTGGGAACACTATGTAGAAGACAAACGCCTTGAAATAGCTTGTGGTGAAGCACCATATATCACTAGTCGTTATGATATTACTACAGGTAAATTTATTCCAGTCAAAGAAAGAATAGGAATATTAGACCGTAAACTAAGAGTCGTTAATGAAAATGTTGGTACTTCTGAGAAATGGCTAAAATCAGCTCAAATTGCTTTTAAAAATACATATGCTTATGAATGGCAAGGAGATAGTTTATTACTAGCACGTGAAGCAATGTTGCGCACATTTATAGAAAATTACACTTTAAAATTTAACAAAGAACCGTCACTTAAATCAATACAAAATATAGCTTATATAATATCCTGGAATGTCTGGCAGATGGATGGTTTAAAGGGTGTTGTACCTAATTCTTGTGTAGAAAAAAATTCTACCACTATAAATCTTTTTGGTAAAAATAAAACAAAAACTTCTACTTGTATAGGTTGCGAGAATAATGATCTAGTAAAACATAATGGTATATATTGTATGATAAAAGATTGGTCAAAAATTGATAATCAAACAGGTAAAAAGGGACAGAAAATTAGGTTCATAGACCTTATCCAAAATTAGATTAAATAACCAATGAATAATATTAAAAAAAATAAAATAGAAACAGATATACTAAATAATATAATTATTGGAAGAGTTGAGCCTCAAATTTATGCATTTACAACAGAAACAATCCCCAATTACCTTAAAGTTGGTGATACTTACCGTCCACTTGAGACAAGGTTAACCGAATGGAGAAAATACTTCCCAAATCTAGAAAAAAAATTTGAAAGTGTTGCGAAAGTAAATGAGCAAACATTTTTTAGAGATTATGCTATTCACTATTTCTTGGAAATTGAAAAAAGAAAGACTCGGCTGGAGCGTGATTCCATTGAAAATTTACCTTATTACTCAAATGAGTTCTTTAAAAATGCAACAAAAAATGATCTTCAAGATGCAATTGAGGATATAAAGCATGGCCATAAGAATAACGATTCAAAATATCAGTATTACAGATTTGATGAAAGTCATATCCCAATTACTTATGTTTATAGTAGAACTGAAAATTACAAACCAAGACCAAACCAACAAGAAACAATAGATAGTTTTAAAAAAGCTGTAAAAAAAGGGAGAACCAATTTATTAATGTATGCTGTTATGCGGTTTGGTAAGTCTTTTACTTCAATGTGCTGTGCAGTTGAAATGAATGCAAATATTGTTATGGTAGTTTCAGCAAAAGCTGATGTAAAAGAAGAATGGAAAAATACTGTAGAAAGTCATATAAAATTTGAAGGATATATTTTCTTAGATAGCAGTGATCTCCTCAGAAGTAATAAAATAATAACAGATACACAAAAATCAAATAAAAAAATTGTTTTATTTCTTACTTTGCAAGATTTACAGGGTAGTAAAATAAAATCAAAACATAAAGAAGTTTTTGATAACCAAATCGACTTATTGATTATTGATGAGACCCATTTTGGCGCAAGAGCTGATGAATATAGTAAGGTTCTAAATGATTTATCCAGTAAGGAAATAAAAAATGAATTAAAATTAAATGATAATACTCTAGATGACCTTGACAGTACTACAAAGACTCTTAATTCAAAGATACGTATTCACCTTTCTGGAACCCCTTATCGAATATTAATGAGTAGTGAGTTTACAGATGATGACATAATTGCATTTTATCAATTTTCTAATATTGCTGAAGATCAAGAGAAATGGGATAAAGAAAATCTAAATAAAGATGAAATTAAGGAATGGGATAATCCATATTACGGGTTTCCCCAAATGATAAGATTCGCCTTTAATCCAAACGAATCTTCGCGAAGAAAAATGGAAGAAATGAAAAAATCTGGTATTACGTACACTTTTTCAGAATTATTTAAACCAAAATCAATAACCAAGAACAGTAAAAATAATTTACATAAAAAATTTAAATACGAACAAGAAATAATTGATTTGTTGAATGTGATAGATGGGAAACAAGCAGATGATAACTTATTAAGTTTTTTAGACTACGATAAACTTAAAGAAGGAAAAATGTGTCGTCACATTGTCTGTGTTTTGCCTTATCGAGCATCTTGTGATGCTCTTGAGAGATTGATAAAAAAGAACAAATTTAAAAATTTAAATTCTTATAAAATAATAAATATATCTGGTGTTGATAATGACAAAAAATATAAAGATACTCGATCGGTTCAATCTGAAATAAAAAAATGTGAAAGTGAGAATAAAAAAACAATCACATTAACAGTAAATAGAATGTTAACTGGAAGTACAGTGCCAGAATGGGATACCATGCTTTATTTTAAAGACACAGCATCTCCACAAGAATATGACCAAGCGATATTTCGTTTACAGAATCAATATGTACGAGTGTATAAAGAGCCAAATGGAGATATAGTGAAATACAATATGAAACCACAAACACTTTTAGTTGATTTTAATCCTAATAGAATGTTTGAAATGCAAGAACACAAATCTCAAATATATAATGTAAACACAGAATTGAATGGGAATACTAAACTTGAAGAAAGAATCAAAAGAGAACTTGAGATATCTCCTATTATCGTTTTAAATAATAAGAAAATTGTACAGGTGGAACCATCTGATATTTTAGATGCTGTAAGAAAGTACTCTAGCGCTAGAAGTGTATTTGATGAAGCTACTACTATACCTATAGATCTTTCTCTATTAAACATAGATGAAATCAGAGCTGAAATTCAAAAACAATCTAAAATAGGGTCTAAGCAGGGCCTAGAAATTAAACCATCAGAGGGTGATGGTAATGAAATCGACATAGAAGATGAATCTTATAAAGATAAAAGATTAGATGATAAAGAAGAATCTAATAAACCAGAGGAAGAATCTGAAACTGATTATCGGGCTCAATTTGCGATGTATTATGCAAGAATTCTATTCTTTGCATTTCTAACAGATTCTAGAGTTAAATCTCTTCAAGAAGTTATAAACGAAATTAATAATAATAAAAATAATCTGCGTATTTCAGCAAATATAGATCTTCATGTTAATATCCTTGTTTTATTTCAAAAATATATTAGTCACTTTGTACTAAGTGGCCTAGACTACAAAATACAAAATATAAATTCATTAGCGAATGATTCAACTATTGAACCAATAAAAAGAGCAAGTAACGCTATGAAAAAATTTAGTAGGTTATCTTCTTCTGAAATAGTAACGCCCGAAATTGTAACAGATAAAATTATTGATAGCCTGCCCAAGGATGCTATTGGTAAAAACAAAATTATTCTTGATATTGCAGCAAAGCAAGGTGAGTTTGCGTATGCTGTGTACAAAAAGTTTGGTAAAAATGTAGCAAATAATTTTTATTCTATTCCTACATCTAAAATTGCTTATGAGTTTACAAGAAAAGTGTATAGCTTGTTGGAATTAGATATTAATCATATTGAAGCCAAATATACGTCATATGATTTAATTAGAGAAAACGAGCATATTAAAGATGAAAGTATTATAATTAACAATATAAATATGAAATTAAGTGCAATTGTAGGTAACCCACCATATCAAAAAACAATCAGTAATAGCTCAGGGAATGAGTCTCTAAGTAAGCAACTTTTTCCAGAGTTTATTAAAATATGCATTAAACTCAAACCGAATTATCTTTCGTTAATTACTCCATCTCGATGGTTTACAGGTGATGCCCAAGATAAATCATTTTTAAAGCTCAGAGAGTTTATTAGAGAAAATAATCATATACAAAAACTTGTTAACATTCCAATTTCTAATAAAGTTTTTCCAGATGTTGAAATCAGTGGAGGGATTAATTATTTTTTATATAATCCAAAGTATCAAGGGGATGTTGAATTTACAGAGTTTTATGATGAACAAAATTATGTAACAAAAAAACGCCCTTTGTTTGAAGAAGGGTTAGATATAATTTTAAGCAGCAGTTTCTCTCATAATATAATAAGTAAAGTAAAAAGTGTTGATTATGATTCTATAACAAATATTACAAAAGGTAGAAATGCTTTTGGAATAACAGGCAAAAACCCAGATAATATATCTATTAGTAAAAAGAGACCAGGATACTATGAATTACGTTGTAGATATGAAGAGATTAGATACGTGGAAAAAAAATATATTACTAAAAATATTGATTTAGCTGATAAATGGAAAATTTTTATGTCTAAAGGTAATGGTGCTGCAGGATTACTAACAGACAACAAACAGGTTTCAATCTTAGGTAATCCTTATCTAGGTAAACCAAAATCTGTGTGTACTGACTCATTAATTCCAATTGGTCATTTTAATACGAAGCTTGAAGCGCAGGCTCTTATGTCTTATATAAAAACTAAATTTTTTAGATATATGGTTGGTATTTTAAAAGTGTCTCAAAATATTTATCAAAATGTATATGAATTTGTGCCTCTTCAAGATTTTACTTCAAAATCGGATATAGATTGGGAAAAATCAATAAAAGAAATAGATAGTCAATTATATAAAAAGTATGGTCTCACTAAGGAAGAAATTAAATTTATCGAAAGCATAATAAAAGAAATGAACTAGATGCATGCTTACTAAGACAGTTAGGACGATTATTCCAACTTAATGTAATAGAATAGAAGTTTATTAAATAATTTATAAGATAATTAAAAAAATGAATGGAATAATATATGTTTTAACAAACGATGCAATGCCTGGTTATGTAAAAGTTGGAAAAACTTCTTCAAGTCTCGAGCAAAGGATAGCGGAATTAAGTCGTTCTACTAGCATACCACTTCCTTTTACATGTTTTTATGCTTGTATAGTGAAAGATATGGATTTTGTTGAAAAACAAATACACAAAGGTTTTTCTGGCATTAGAATAAATCCAAGGAGAGAATTTTTTATTACTGAAGCTGATAGGATTGTTGATATTTTAAAATTAGTAGAAATTGAAAACATTACACCTAAAAAAGATTTAATTGAAGAAAAAGAAGATGAACAAGCGCTTAATCAAGTTCGAGCAGAAATACGTGAAAAATTTAATTTCAATATGGTACATATTCCAGTAGGGTCAGAGCTTATCTTTAGTCGTGATGAAACTAAAAAAGCCACTGTTTTGGACAATCGACACATAAATTTTAACAATGAAACAACTAGTTTATCAACATCAGCTCAAAAAATTCTAGGATATGATTATGGAGTTCAAGGTACTGCCTATTGGACGTATGATGGAGAAACTCTTGATGAACGCAGAAAAAGAATGGAGAGTGAAGAATAAAATTTATGGACGAAGAAACATTTGAGAAACTATGGTTATCAAAATTAAGTAAAAAACAAAGGAAAGAAAGGATCCTTCGAGCTTTTTCTCCTATTCGAAAAATGGCTCAAAAACAAATAGATTTTTTAAAAAAATATGAGAAATCCGACAAGGAAAAAGATATTGATTTTATGTATTACTATAATACTCTTGCTAGTGTTTGGAATAATATAGATTTTGCAATCGCTTTAGGTAAGGGTAGATATCAAAAATTTGCTTTTTATCCAACAAGAAATGTTTTAGAAAATGGGTTTAGACTTGAATATTTTACTAGACAATCAAAAGAAAAAAGAAAAGAGATTGCTGTTATAGAATTTCTTAGAGTAATTTATAGATCCTACGAACACGATAAATCAAAAGGTAGAGATGTGTCGGAATATAAAGAAAATTATAAACATTTTGCATCTTTAGTAAAAATTAGCCCCAAAATTGATGATTTTAAAAAGAGTGAAGCAGAACCTTTTCCGTCAATGTTTGAATTAGTAAAAAATACCAAAATAGAAGGTGGTATTGATTGGTATCACCATTACCAATCTTTATGTGAAGTAGCCCATGGTAAACTTTTTCGAACTATAATGTCTTCCTCTTTTGAATTAGATGAGTATGTTTGGTGTCTACAATATATACAATTTATGGCTATTTATGTTTTGAAGTTAACAGATTTTCATATTAATGGATTGGTAACAAAAGAGGTAAAGAATATAATTAAACAAGCTGAAGGAATTATTAAGAAGGATTTAAATAAATAATAATATAGACAGAAACGTTATGCAAAATCCTTATCATGTAATATTTATAAAAATATTTGGTCCAGCTAGGTGTGGAACACCTTTTATCCAGATGGCAAAGGCTGAAAGAAGGGCTTATCTTGCTTTAAGTAAAGAAGATAAATTAAAGTATTTAGAAGAAAAGGAAGCCTATGAAAAAAGAGAAAACATTTTAAATGTAATTAGATTAATTTTACTTATCTTAATAATCATCGGAATTATCTTACTTTGTACTCAAAGATTTTGGGTAGATTCTTTCGTTAATTTCATTCTAAAACATAGCAATTAAATGTACCACCTCTATATTATAAAATGTGCCGACGGGACACTTTATACCGGCATAACCACAGATTTAAAACGAAGAATCAAAGAACACAGCAGCAGTAAATTAGGCGCCAAATACACTTCCTCACGAGGACCATTCAAATTGGTTTATTCTAAAAAATTCAAAAATAGGTCCACTGCCTCTAAGGAAGAAGTTCGAATCAAGAAATTAAAAAGGGTTAAAAAATTGGAATTAATTAAATTTGGAGGGATTTATAAAAAGGGGTAGTATTAGATTATATGAAAAAACTAAAAGAACATCTTTACGGCACATTATTGGGTAATATTATCGTTTTAGTTGTTATTTTATCGTGTGTCTACGGATTAATATTCTTGATTAGAAAATATAATAATCCTTTTTTAGATTCAACTACTCCAGTAAGTGATTCTGCTGATACTATAAAAGACAATTGTAATGTTGCGGGTATAAATATCCATGGAACGATAATGACTTATACACCAAAGCACGCTGAAAATGATACTAATTTTGATTATGATATAACAGCAAGTGAAGATATTATTTATTCAATAAATCAAGCTAATGCAAATCCTAATATAAAATCAATTTTGGTTGAGATAGATTCTAGCGGGGGATATCCTGTAGCTGGAGAAGAGATGGCTAATGTAATAAAGAACAGTGAGAAGCCCGTTATAGGATTAATAAGAGAGAATGGTGCCTCAGCAGCATATTGGGCGATAAGTGGTGCTGATAAAATTTTTGCTTCTAAGAATAGTAATGTAGGATCTATTGGCGTGACCCAATCATACTTAACGAATTTAAAAAAGAATAATAAGGATGGTTATGAGTATCAACAATTAAGTGTAGGGAAATTTAAAGATGCGGGTTCTTCTGATAAACCCTTAACGCAAGAAGAAAAGAATCTTTTTGTTAGAGATTTAAATATTATTTATCAGAATTTTATTGAAGCAGTCTCAGTCAATCGAAATATTCCAATTGAGAAAGTGAAAAGTTTTGCTGATGGATCAACGATGCTCGGAGAGAAAGCAAAAGAACTGGGAATGATTGATGAAATAGGGGGAATCAATGAAGTAGAGAATTATCTTGAAAAAACAATTGGAGAAAAGCCGGAGATTTGTTGGGAATAAAAATATTACAAATAATTAAAATAATTTATGGGATTATTCCAATGGGGAGAAAAAAGATTTGCTCGTGGAATAGCAAAAGCTATGATACGAAGTTTCCTATTATATAAAACAAATGATCCAAATTTAAACGAACTTGGGCTAGTTAGGCAAGCGCTTTCTGATCGTCCTGGAAATGCTGCCAAGGAATTATTAAAAGAATTGGATGATAATGAGTTTTGGGTAAATACTGCTGGGAGTAGCTTCTTTGAAGTTGTTTACTTATTAGTTCGTATGGAATATCTTGAACATATGAAGGGGACAATTGTAGATGAAAACATAAAGACATTATCTATTTTTAAGGATGTTATTAAAAACGAGTTTACAAATAGCAATTTATAAAAATGATATCTTTAGAAGATTACAAAAAAGCATTAGGACCATTGGCACAGAAATTATCTGAAGAAGATATTCTTAAAGCTAGAGATATCCAAGATAGAATGGCAGAGGTTCTTTTTTACAGTTGGCTAGATGAAAAAAAAGAAGAAAAAGAAAAAGGGTGCTCCAATTAAGGAACACCCTTTTAGTTTCTGTATTCTATTTCCAACGAGCAAAACTGAAATCTAGAATGTAATTTTCCGCTTCAACATAACTCAAATTTTCTAACTGTGAGCATCTCATTTCAGCTTCGCTGGAATCCTGGATATTAGAATAAATTAAATTAGTAAGTTTTTGCTTTTGTCCTTCACTTATCATTTCTTCTTCTCTTATGTCTTTAGGCCATAGATAATTTCTTTTAGGAGAATCAAAACATGCTATTATATTCATATAATTTTTTAATTATCTTGTGATACAAGAGAGTTTATAAGTTCCGAACAACTAAACTTGCTAAGATATGGACTGTTTAATTGGCTCAAGTATTCTTCTTTAGTGTCTTCATCACACTTGGAATTTATTAATTTAGTAAGGAAATCACGCTGTTTTTGAGTAGCCACTGCTGGTAAATCGGTATCACTGAAGAAAGAAACTTTGTCTGGATCAGGTTCTTCCTGTGCCTTCTCAATGCCTTGAGTGATAGATAAAGCATCTAGATTGCGTGCTGCGCGCACCATCCCATCGACGAAAGAAGCATTAAGTGCAAAAAGGACCGTTCTCTCTAAAAACTTGTTTAATCTATTAAGCACTGCTGTACTTCTTCCAATTCCAATTAATTGATTGTCTTTACTAATTTTAGTAACAAAGGCAACCATATTTGGAATATGTTGGAATTGATCCAATGTCTGACTATCTTTTTCTACGGTAACGGTAAGATTAAAAGTTTTTGTGTTTTTCATCATCTCTTCGTCAATTGGATTTATCCTCTCTCTTTTATATGGAGATGGAATACTATTTTTATAATTGTTCATAATATTAATTTTTAATTTACTAATAATAATTACCTTTTAGCTAATTCAGTGACTTGCCTATAATGGAACAAGTAAACACTCTTGATTCGCTTAATAACTTTTGTTGGATCTTTTGTATCACGTGTTTCTAATACAACAAATGATCTTATTGCTTTTTCACCTTTCTTTGGAATCATTCCAAATTTCATAATCCAAGTTTTTGCCGTAAGTGTTGACCTTAAGGGATCATAATTCTTTTTCTCTGCTTTACCCCACCTGGAAATTATTTCAGATTCTACGATGGAACGGGTCTTATCGCTTCCCGAAAAATTACTTATCTCTGGACCTTCTAATATCTCTTTAATACTTTTCATAACGTTTAATGATTAATTAATAAGACATGACGACCAACATGTGTGAAGCATTTTTGTTATTAATAATTGCTTCACTTAAATAGTTTTTAATATTTTGTTATTAATTATTTAAAATAAGTGACCCGGGGGTAGTTCGATTAGGTACTGAGGAGTAGCGGGGGCGCATATGAAACGTAACCTTTTGTGGTTTTTGGAAAAATTATAGATTTTGAAAATCAATAGGCTAAAAAATTTCGCAAAAAAAATTAGAAAAAAGATATAACCTTTGAGCTCGGCCGCCGGGGTCAAAGGAATAACTAATTCTGTCGCTAGATAAAAATTATTCAATTTGCAGGAGTGAAATAAAGGTGTATTATAAAGGTATAACTGAATAAGAAAGTAACCTAAACCAGTAGTGATATTGGCATGGTGAAAAGTCCTCTTAAGTAAAAAATCCATCATATGGAATTGCTTAAGAGGCCGTATATCGAAAGATATATGGAGAACGAAAGTTCTCGCCATGTGGTGGATTTTTTGTTTGCCTACTCATGGAATTTATTTTTTAGAAACAAAAGAAAAATATTGTGAAAAAGTATCTATTAGTTTTCTTTTTGGTGATATTTATTATTCCGTCTATTACTTTTGCAAGCTGGTGGGATCCATTTTCTTGGTTTAAAAAACAAGCTGTTCAACCTCTTCCAGCAGTTCAAGTTTCTGTTCCGGTTCCCGCTGCTGTTAATGATAAACAAATCATAAAAGAAGAAGTGATACAAAAAAAAGAAAAACAAGACACTAAACCAATATCAAAAAAAGTTACTCCAGCTACTTCTGCGTATCCTAATGGTGGCGGAGCAAGTCCTGGAGTAACAGTAGGGCCATGTCCAACTGTAGGACCGTGTCCTTCTGCTCCACCTGTTGTTGATAACACAATTCCTGTAGTGATTACACCTACAACAAGCACTCTAACAGTTCCTAATATCTCGACTAGAATTCCTCATAAATCAAATCGACCACCACTTCAAAAAAATATTCAACCTAATCAAGAATCAGCGCATGAATATTTAATGCCCGATAAGCCAATCATAGAATCATTCTGTGATGATCGAGGGAATTGTGTTCATTCTTATGTCGCTGAATCTTGGGCTAGCTCATCTTCATCTCCATACCCAACGGTCCACGTAGGAGAAACTTTGAATTTTACTATTAAAGTAACAGGAGAAGAGGCTTCAGGAGTGCTCGCCTTCATTCTTCCTCAAGAATATGACTGGGCGAAGGAAGGTGGAATGAAGCCTTGGAGTACAAATTTAACATATACCAAAACTTTTACGACTGAAGATATATCTGCTCGTTATTTCATGTATGCCTATATTAAAAGTTCCAATGATAATTATCACAGAAGATCTAGTGGATGTAATTGGACTGCCTACTCTTGTGACGATAATGCACAAATAATTTACACAGTACTTCCTTAAATATATGAAAAATAAAGTACAAAAATTATTAAAATCAGGAATAGAAATCATAAAAAATAATAAACTTATTACTGTTATTATTTTAATTTCTCTTTTGTCTATATATTTTTGGGGGATAAGACCATATCAAATAAGAAAAGAATGTTCTACTACTATTAAATACAATGCTAGTTATCAATATACCAATCCCGAATATAATGAAACAGCAGAAAGACAAAAACAGAAAATGTTAGTGGATTATATTGAATGTAGAAATAACAACCTTGCAAATGGAGATCAAATTTATGTAAAGATGAATGGTAATAATCCTTATACTCCTACACAAGGACAATATAATACTTTATCTGTTGATGAGTTGATTCAATTTACAGAAGCTGTGAAGTTTTTTAATCATAAAAAAGATACTAATGGTTATAAAGGATCATTAGATCCTAATTTTGATCCTAAAGTTTATTGTGCAATGTTTGGTGCTTGTAATGATCTTGAAAAGTTAAACCAATATGCCTTAGGTAAATTATCGCCATTGCTTTATCATACTTACAATGGTTACATTATTGATAACCCCACATATGACAAATTAAAAGCAAATAAGGACAAGTATCCAAAATGTATTTTCCCCGATGATTTTGTCAAAAAAGAATTATCCGGAGGAGGTGGTGAATATACTACTAATGCTACAGATACAGAATACAAAACTTGTTTAAGAAAAAATGGTCTTAAGGATGATAAAAAACCAACTGCTGAAGAAGTACGTAAAGATAAAAATCTTTGTTATCAATGGTATGGAAAAGAATGCGATGATCCCAATTTTAACCCGGAATAAGTAATAATATTATATGAAAAATAAAACTAAAAAGAAAAAAGCGCCATTAAAAGTAACTTTTCATCATATAAAACCTAAAAATGAGGCAGAAAGGCAGGAACAAATAAAAAAAGTAAATGGAATGTTTGACATTCTTTTTAATGAAACCATGAAAACATGGAAAGGAGGGACCAATAAAGAACTCAAAAAGCATTTTGTTAATGGTCAGACACCATTAGAATAAGAGATATTTACTTAATGGTCTACTACCATTCAGAATGAAAGATATTTTTTCTAATGGTAGTAGACCATTGGAATGAGAGTATTTTTTCCTAAAATTAGGGGATTCTTTCTGAAGCTGCACCTACAGTTTATATTTCAAGGTTTTTCTTTTTTAAAAAAGTGGACAATTATTTGTTTTTTGTCTTTTTTTATGATAAAATAAACCCATACGATTGAAAAAGCTGATTATTGAAGGACCGATTTCACTTTCTGTTAAAATAAAAAGTTACGTTAATAAACTGTTGTAAAAAGTTATATCTAAAATAAAGTTAAAAATATTGCTACTATAGGCAGGGACTTATCATACAGCGCCTGGTGCAATAAGTTCTAATAAGGATCTTGTATGACTCGAGGAGGAACTCATGGAAATGACTCCAAAGAGAACTCATAGCGAATGCAGTCCATTGGCAAGTCGCGTAAGAGTTAGAGCAGCATTTTATATGCCAGACACATTGCAGCCGGGCAATCATATAGAATTTTAATTAAGTTGTTGACTTGGTACCGTAAAGGGGAAGGATAGCAAGATGGATAAGGCTCTGTTGAGAAAAAACAACAAGAAAGAGCCGATAAACAAAGCACAGAAATTACGTGTTCTAGCTTTGCTGTGGGGGGATAAAAGGGGGGCAAGCACGAGGCGCACAACACAAGGTATGACTATGTCTGGTGTTGCTATGTTTAAGCGGACTCTCAAAAAAGAATCTTTGGAAATAACGAAAATATCGAATATCTTATTTGGGACCATAATCAACTTTCGTCATAACTAATAACTGGAATTCGTAATTGATAATTTGAAACATCGAATATGTAATATCGTGTAGGACTTTTATATAAAAAGTCCAAATACTGCCTTTTTTATTAAAAAAGGATTTTTTTGACTTAAAGCTCAATTCGTGGTAGTTTTTAGATAAATGATCCGTCCTTTGACAATAGGTTTTTGGTTGATTTTTCGTTAGTTGTTTCAAGGATCTTCTTGGGTTTTTGGAACAATTAACGAATCATTATCCACCTTTTAAATCCATATATTATGTCATTAAGAACTCCAAGATACCCAGAACGCTATAAAAAATATGGCGAATATTTAGGAATTGATATTTGGGGACAGATAACGGAAATAAATAGTCTTCATGACGAAATTCTTTCCTTTCAATTAAATCTTTCCCATTCTAATCGTCCTTATTCAGAAGAACAGAAAAGACTCTCTGATAGAGAGCAAAAGCTTTTTTTTCTTTGCAGTCCAGCTATATCTGCTCTCAGCACTGCTCTTAGTAAGGTGCCAGAATTGGATTTTAGTCGTGGTGTTAACTTACCTAAGGAACATCTGCATCTTAAAATTGAAGATTGTTTGTTGAAAATTAGACAACTCAAGAAGGATGTAGAAAAGTGGTGGAAAGGAGGCACCAACGAAAGAAATACTGGGATCGCAGGAACGGAAGAAATAAAAGAGATTGATTTACTGGGATCACCTGATTTCGCTACTGTTGTTAAAGTTGCGCATTATAACGCAATAGACAGATTAATTGCTACTGATAGCACTTTCACGTTTGCTGGTAATACCGTGAATCAACTCAAACCTGAAAGGATAATCGGCGTTATGAATTCTATCGGAAGTTATGTTATTTCTATTTGGGAATTATCTGAAGATGGTGTTTATAGGCTAAAAACAGACATTGAAACAACTGCCGAAGGGAAGTTTTCTTTAACCAAGAGGATGCCTGATGGTTCCGAAAGAAGAGTTGATTTATCAATTGTCTTGTAATTTGAGAATTTACCTAACAAATATTAATTCAAATCTTAATACGATGAAAAAGATATTAACGATTGGAGTAATGGGTCCTGGCACAAACGCAACAAAGCAAGAGATTTTACTTGCCGAAAAAGTCGGGAGAATTATTGCCAGCAAGGGTCACTACATACTAACTGGTGGTTCCAATACTGGAGTAATGAATGCTGCCTTGAAAGGAGCAAAAGATTGTGATCCTAACGCTAGAACAATAGCGATACTTTCTCACAACGGAGAACCTGAAAAGACTTCACCTTATGCAGATGTATGTATTCCTACTGGAATGGGTGAGGGCAGAAATTACATGAACATCCGCAGTTGCGACATAATTATTTTTTGTTGTAACAATGTGTACAAATCAGCTGGTACGTTTTCTGAATTTACATTTACGATTAAACACAAAAAACCGGTTATCTTTTTACACGAAAAAGATGAACCACTGAATCGCAAATTTTATTCAATATGGGAACAGCTTCTAACCTCTATTTGTGAAGAAGATCAACACGAGGATCAAATCATCACGGATAACGTCAAAGACTTTGAAAAGTTTCTCGACATCATGATAGAAAAAATTGGATAATTATAAACACTTAAGCATGGAAGCAAAACCAAAAAAATGCAGACAAAAAGAATGTATTGGAACTGTCGATTTTGATAAACCAATAACATTACAAATAGGGTGCAGTTCTTTTCAAAGTGCTTACCCGTGTAATAAGTGTAAAAGATTACACTGGTATGACGGAAAATATGTCAGAGGTGTTCGCAAACGCAATGGAGAGAAAGCTTTTGCACGATAGAACGTTGAGTTTTTAAAACCACGTATAAAGGTGGTAGGTTAAGTTGATTTACCTAAAACGATCGACACATTAAGCCACTGAAAAATGTGGCTTTTTTATTTTCACCATAATCGTTAGAGCTATTGACTTTTAACTACAATATGCTATACTTTATGCAGTTTTAGCTCTTTAAAATTTAGGTTTTTAATTATGAAGGTTAGATTGGTTTTCCAAATTTCTTTATGGGGGCTTGGAAAATCAATTTAACTTTTAAGTATTCACAAAAAACCAAAACAAAAATGAAAAACACTTTTTTCTCAACTGGAATTGAAATGCTCTCCAAAAAAATTGCTGGATTGAGCTTTGAATTTTTTATTTCACAAATGTCAAAGATTCTGGATAACGCCAGGGGAATGAGCGATCTACCAGGACGTGAATATGATCGTCGTGGCTACTTAACACTCATGAATGGTATAACCGGTGAAATTATTTTCACCGTGCCGTTCGGAGAAATTCCTGAAGATAAAGACGAAAAATATTTCAGATTTTCCCAGGAAAAGGCCAGTAGATTGTTTTCACAAGTAAACCTGCATTTACCCAATGTACACACCTCATCTTTCCAAAGCAGGAACGAAGAAGAAGAAAAATACGGAGGTGCAATTTATTTTGATCTCCATTCTGCTGTCATTATTTTGTCCTTTTCAGGTATGCCTGAATTGATTGATGAAGCAATGATGCTGGTGTTGGGGAATAAAGTAAAAGCGCTCCTTAATGAACCTCTTCTGAGAAAAATTGAAGCGTGTGACAGAAATCCATACTTTGAGCAACTTCTCAAGAAGTGTTAACTAACTTTGCCTGCCATTTGAAGCCCATCTTCATCGGTGGGCTTTTTTTTCCTCAAACTTTATATTAGTGCCAAAAGATATTTAATTTGCTGGAGCGAAACTGTAGGATAGGGGAACACTTTACCCCAATCCATTTTTCGTATAACTAGCCTCCACGCGAGCAGCATAGAAAAAACAGGCGAAAAAGCGTCTGTTTTTTCATTTAACCCTTGTGGTACTTGATAGTTTTTAGGTTCGAACTCTGGAAATTTTGACTTGATACCCCTTATGCCTTCAACGAACTTGTTTATCGATTTTAAGCTATAAACATTAAGGTTTTCATCGTTCCAAACTAGGTTCGAACCAAGTCTAGATAGGAAGTTTCTTTTGCCTTCAACTGTTCCATTTTCAAGGATATCTTTGTCCGTTTCTAACAGATTTGTTATCTCCATCATCTCAGAATACCAATCTTTATCATTGCCTTGCTCGCTAACGTCTTTGTAGAGGTTCTCTAGAGTCTTTAAATCAGCCTTATACTCATCGTCTGTTATTTTATGGTCTCGGAGCATTTCTCTGGTCCTTGATTTCTTCTCTTCAAATTCTGCTTTTCTTTTTTCTTTATCTTGACGGAATAAGATTTTTTCTGAGGCTTCCTTATCTTTAAGCTCATGAATATGGTCTCTGGACCAGGCTATAAAGTTATTAGAAAAGCTTAAATTTTCATCACAATATTTTTTAAGCTTACTGGTTATAATACTTTCTTCTAAGTATTTGCAGGGGACAGCATTCTTCTTTTTTCTGACATTATAATAGTAGGACTTTATTAGGTATTTTGGGTTCTCAAGGCTATCTATCTCTTTGTCGCAATTTGGACAATGTGTTTTACCCCTAAAAGCAAATTTATATTTACAATCACAAATCAATTGGAATTTTATATCTTGCCCGATGTAGTCATTTTCTTCTGAGCGAATAAAACTAGCATATACACTGTCATGGTGTTGAATTTTAGGGATGTTCTTTCTAGAGAGTATTTGTAATACTCTTTCTCTTTGGGATTCAGTAATAATCCGAGGTAATTTACGATTTAGTTCATATCTTTCTCCGCCTTGCAAAAAGAAACCAGCATAAATTGGATCTTTTAATATTTCATAAATCCGTGAAGAAACTATCAATTGCCCACCACATCTTTTTCTTGTTACAGTAGTTAAATTTAATTCTTGGATAGCATATTTATAGAGTTTACCTGCGGAGTAAGTTCCTGTTAAAAATAGTTCAAATAGTTTTTCTATTTTCCAGAATCTATCTTTATCTACTAGCCAATTTCTGTTTCCTTTTTCTTCAGTTTTATCGTTTAAAAAGCCAAGAGAAGCAACTCCACTTGGAACACCCATAGAAGCTTTTTTTTGTAATCCTCTTTTAACATTTACAGATAAATCTTTTACAAATTGTTTTCCTTGGCTAAATTCTACAGATAAAACAATGACGTTATCCCAAGGATAAAAAACTTTATCGTGAGTAATTATTGCTTTAATGACTCCAGAACTTAGGAGATCAATTATTTGACCACCTTCGGACATATTTCTTGCTAGTCTATCTGCTTTCCAACAAACGATAGCGTCAATTTTTCCACTTTTTATCATAGCCATCATTCTAGTAAATTCTGTTCTAACTCCTTCCGTTTTTGCAGATTTTGATTCTTCAAAAACTGCTACAAATTCTGGTAGTTTATAAAAGTCAGCAATTCTTTTTGCTTCATCTTTTTGAGAACTAATTGAAAGCATTTGTTTGTCTTCGCTTTCGGAAGATTTTCTGTTGTAGTTTCCTATTTTTAATTTTGCAAAGTCCATTTGTTGATACATAAAATTTATAATTAAATTGATAATAAAAATGAGGTAACGACTTATTTCCCAGTTGCTACACTAAGGACAAGGTCGTTACCTCGTTTTTAGACACAAAATATGTTTTTATTTTGTGTTGTCCTTAGCGTAGCTCATTAATTATACTACAATTTTTTTAATTTTAATCCCTCTGCCAATGATGTCAAAAGGAATAATCCTATTTCATTTAATTCTTCACTTGTGAGTTCAAAATCTGTTCCATATGTTTTTTGTATATGCAACTTCAGTTCTTTAATAGCCTTTTCAGACAATTGCATCGTATATTCGATTGTTATCTAATCGATATTTAGAAAGGCAATCGTTCTGATGAGCTATTAATAATGTCTACTCCATCTTTATCCTTTTCGGGGAGTTTTTCCTCATCATATAATTCTTTTTGAGGAATTTCTATCTTTTTTGCTCTTCTGATTTCTTTTTGTTTTGGTTGTTTCTTCATAAGATTTTTTGTTTGTTATTGCTAATAATGTACCTTAGTAGATAATTCATCGTTTTTTAGGACAATGTCCTAGTCTCCGATTTTATATCCTTTAAAATTAGGCTTTTTTTAGGGTGCCTTTTTAAAATCCAAAAATAGCGTTTTTTAACCCTTATAAATAAAGGCTCGTTTGACGCTGTTTTTTGTCTCTAAATGCATGAATTCTCTAGTCTATGAGCGGTATATGCTCTACTGGTATTTTTAAATCTTTCTTTATTGACGAGTATATTAATGCTCAGTTGTTTCCTTTGAAATTTCTCATAAGGAAACTTTCTGCAGACTTTTTCTCCTGGAAGCCAAATCACTTCTTTCTTAAAATTTGGATTGGGATCATTTTGGCAAATTGGAGCTTCACAGTTTAAATAATGTGAATTTTTTCGCATAATAGTTTTTAGCCCCCCCCAAAAAAAAGGGGGAGATTTTAATTTTTAATATTTTTTTGTTAATGCTAATTATTCATTAGCATCTCTGCATCTTCTAATCTCTCGTAGTATGGAGATACTAGAGGACTAAATTCTCCTGTACCACCTAGCGGAATTTCTGAGAAGTCAGAAAGATTAAACCCAGCAATCTGATTGGCTTTTTTGCCAAGAGCTATTGCTTCAGATTGTTTTTCTAATGGGATTGGAGCGGTTATGTCTAAGTAAGTTTTGTTACTATTTTTATCAGTCCATCCACCTATCGCAAATCCTTTCTGGAATAAGTCATTATTCCTACTAAAATAATTTGACACTATTTTCCCAGTAGCTTTACCTTTAAATATTTTGCTTCTTTCAGGGAAAGGAGAGATAGCAATATTTGGCGTTCCTCCGTAATCTTTATCTAACAAAGGACCATAGGTTATACCTCCTTCATTGATTTGCCGTGTAATTTTGCTTAATATATTGTTTTTTATAACAAAACGATTTTTTGATTTCATGTCTTATTTTTAATTAATGTTAATAACGGAAACGTTGACTATGTTTCGCGTTTTTTGTATTCAGTTTTCAAGGAACTTTTGATAATAAATGTAGATATGGGTTACGACTTAACCCCCTACATTTACTTATGGCGAAAAATCACGTGAAAAATTAGACAAGAAAAAAACCCTTATGAGTAAAGAGTTTTTTAGGTTAGTTTTTTATTTAGTTCTGGATGAATTCACCAACTATCTGAATCATAGATTTGTTCATAAGAAGAACTTCGAGTATCTGTATCAATATCTTCTTCATAATTGTCTATATTATCAGATATTGTTCCTAGTGTATTTCCCATATCACTACCATGCTCTGGTATGAGGTATATTTTAATTCTATAACCATTTTCTTTCTTGTATTTGTGGAATGGGTCACCTTTTACTGTATAAAAATATCTTTTTAATTTTTCAGATAATAATTGTTTCTGTTTTGTTACGTTATTTATTGTTTTTAAATCCAAATCATTATTATTCTTGTGATCTAAGAAGCCATTTCGATATGCAAATGCTTTTAATAAATCCCATTGATGAGTTGGTCTTTTGGTTTTTTCATCTTGGAAACCCATTAATTCATAATTGGTGTGAAAAACTTTTTCTCTTGCTGTGATTTGTACTTCTTCTCCATCTAAAAACCTTATTGTTATTCCTCCCCATTTAAGATTATTAGGAAGATCAGGACGTTGTATTTGCTTTTTCTTTGTTTTCTGCAAGATTTGGTTGTCTTGTTCGTTTTCATCTTTTATTCCGAATCTATCCTCTAAATATTCTTTTAGGAAGTCATCAGTGAGATCAGAAAATATTACAACATCTTGGTCCGAATAGTAATGACTATAATCAAAATTAAGGTTTGGTTTGTAATCCATCATATTGTGTTTTCTGTAAAAATCTTTATCAGCTTGAACGAACATAAATAACTCAGTAAGGTCTTGTTCTATACTAGCGTCGAAATAGGGGGCTACTTGAAGTTTATTTAATTCAACCATTAAAGCATTATCTAAAAGGGGGATATGTTTTCCTTCTTGTGTAATAGTTTTAAAAAGCCAAATTAGTCTCTCTTTGTTAGTTGGTTGGATTAATGTTTTTTTAGTTTCCTTTGTTTTTGCCACAATAGACATATTATAACAAAAAACTAGAAAATATTTTACAAAACCCCAGGTCCATTCTGATTATCATTCGGATTTTTCCCTTTGAATATAAAAGATAGGAGTGTTTTTTAGTATCGTATAATAGCTAACTATGTTTATAGTTCAAATGTTCCGTAGCATCGTACAACAGCTAAGGTTTTCTTGATTTTAAAGGCTCTATTGCCAACAAATCTCAGGCTTTTCACCAGTTGTCTCTTGAAGATAACTCTCAACTTCTGGCAACGAACCTATTTCGTCAATTAAACCAAGTTCTTTAGCTTTCTCACCTAAGAAAGTGGAACCATCTGAGAAACTTTTAACTTTCGCTATTGGAATATTTCTGTTTTGCGCTACGGCTTCAACAAAATTCTCATAGATAATATTTATATCTCTCATGAATAGGGCTTTTTCTTCTTTGGTTAAGGGTTTATCAACACTTCCAGAATCTTTGAATTTACCAGCAGATAATTGCTCATAGGTATAACCGTCTTTTTTGTTTTTTCCTACATTACTGAGGTAACTACTGGTTACTCCAATACTACCTATATCAGAATTCTTTGAGGCAAATATCTTGTCAGCCGTACTCACTGCCCAGTAGGCTCCAGAGGCTCCCGTTTGTCTTATCAGTCCAACTACTGGTTTTTCACTGTTCCTTACTGCTTCAGCAATTTCTTCACTTGCTACGGGAGAGCCACCACTAGAATTAATTTCTAGGATAATGGCTTTAATATTTTCGTTGTCATTCGCTTGCTTAATAGCCTCTACAATATTTTCACTCGAAACAGTATCATAATTGAAGTCGGAAGAAGAATCATTTTCACTGTGAAGTGGAATATAGGTTACTAATTGTCCGTGGAGGTTTATTCCAGCTACGTTACAGTTATTGTTGGTGATAGTGGAATCACTTACAGAAGAATTGGGTTCATCTTTGAATGGTCCTATGATAAAAAGGATATAGTAGAGTAGCAGAAAGGTTAGAAATATAAAAATAATTTTTACGATACTGACGATTAAATATCCGAGAAGATTGACTTCACTCCATTTTTTAAATTTTAGCCATAGATCGTTTAGTTTTTTCATGTTTTTATTTTAGCATATTATTTATCTCCTTTATATGGAAATGGTGTTTTTAATATTACGCTTGAGAATATCGCAAATTCTTTTGTAGTGAAATTCTTTCTTATCAATTCTTTGTATGTTGATTGCTGGTTTATCACATAAACATTCCAGAGATTTTTTGTTACTTTTTCACCAAAAACTAAAAACTTAGTATCTGGAACAGGAATTGTCACTGTGTTTTCTTCACTCATTTTTTTAATGTTAAAAACCTAACCATCCTTTTAATTTGGTCCAAAATCCTTTTGGTTTTACTTCTGTTGTACTAGTATCGGTGTTATTAGCACTTATTGGATTTAATCCCTCATAATTAGCAAACGATTCATCTATCTGAGCTTTAGTGGTTTTTACTTCTGCCACCTTTTTAATTGTGGGAGTTGTTGTTTTTGTTTTTGGTATTAATTTAGTAGTTTCTCCTCCACAAAACACGCTACTTGTTGTACTATATCCCGAAGTTGAAAGACAACCTTCAGGGAGTATGACTTCATTTGTTTTTATTTGATCAGCTGGCTGTGTAATGCATTCTCCATCTTTTGGAACATACCCAGACTTGCATCCACAATTTAATGAGCCTTTTTCATTTCTGGAACCATCCCATTTCCAATTCTGGCCAAACTCAGTGCTACATGCTTGATCGTAACTCAAACATTCTCCATTCAATTTTATATATCCCGTAGCACAAGTAAGTTGATAATCATTTCTTGTATTATTAGGTATAGAAGTAGCAGGTAAATTATACACAGGGGTGTTTAAATAGTTATTATTTTTGTATACACAACTTCTACCACTGACAACATATCCACTATTACAGATACATTTTTTTGACACTATGTCGTAGGAAGAATTATAAGGACAACGATTTAAAGATGTAGTATTACCAATTTTCGAATATTCTGTTCCATCGCTCCCAAATGTGGTATTACCGACATGGGTATAATAAGTTCCATCGTCGCAAAAAGAAGTATCACCAACTTGGGTACAGCTCATAGCAAAAATATTTTTTGTATTAAATAAAAATATTGCAAGAATAAAAAACAAAATAAAAACTGTTGTTTTTCTCATAATTATTTATGAGCCAAAAAGCAAAAAGCTCTCAGCCAGTTTGTAGCTTTTCAGCTACACATACTTGTTTCCAAGTACGGCACGCTTAATGCAACTCTGACTAGGAGTTCTTTATCATTAAGCGTGTCTTTTTCACCATGCCAATATTGCTATTGGTTTAGGCTACTTTCTTATTAAATTATGTATCAATAATACACCAAAAAGGGAGTTTGTAAAAGCACCCCAAAGTTGAAAAATTTTTGGAAATTTTTTCCAGGTCCGTGTTTTCAAAATTCAAAATCAGAGCAAAAACCACAAACGGGTACGTTTCACATACAGTACCGCCATCCAGAGTACCTAAATGAGACAACCCCCCGTACCCCTTTTTTAAAATACAAATAATAAAGAAATAAAACTAAGTTAGCGAAGATAGGTCGATATATAAGTCTTCAGCACGAACTAGTCTCTCGTGCAATTTACTCATTAGTATATGTATCATTATGAAATCAATAAAAGATATTTTAGAAGAAAGTTCAATTGTTTCTAATTATCAAGGAAGTGAAAAAACAAAAAAAATGGTTGAGGAGCAAATTATTAAATTATACGGTCCTCAAGAATTGAAAAATTACAATCCATATAAAAATGCTTTAACTTTCGCGTCGTGGATTAAGTTAGGATACAGACCAAAGAAAGGAAGCAAGGCATTGAAGAGCATCACGTTAGTCGAACGGAAGGATGCCCAGGGCAACATTATCAGTAAATATCCTCGCACTATAAATTTATTCTATTATCGAAGTGTCGAGCCTATCGTTAACAATTAATATTATGAACAATTATAAAAACAGTGCTTATAAAAACGATCCTTTGCAGGAGGAAATTATCAAAAACACAGGAAGTTTTACGCTAAATATAACAGTGGAAAAGGACGTAGAAATGACAAATAAATTCAGTCATATTCCAAACTTTATTGCCTTCAAAACAACCTTAAAGAAAGACAATAATATTATTGGTATTGGAACTGGGTCCGCTGTCTTGAATCAATATAATAAATTTCTTTCTAGGACCGTGAGATTCGCTTACGGTTCAAGTATTGTGGACGCCATAGTCAGAAGTGTAAAAATTCTTGATGCATTATCAATTATGCCAACCAATCAAAAAGAAAGTGAAATTGATTTGGAAGATCAAGATAAACCAGTGTTCTTTAATGATGAAGACTTGCCTCAAGTCGCAACGGAAAAGCAACGTCAGTTTTTGGAAAAACTTATAAATTCCAATTGTAATGAGGACACAAAGGGAGATTATCTTGAAAAACTGGAATCGCCTTATCTCTCTAAATTCGAAGCTAGCCAACTTATCAATTCATTAATTTCAGTAAACTAACATGAATACAATTACAGCTAGTTTAGATGGTCCTAGGAATTATTGGCCAATTAGATATCTGGGTGAAATTCCTATGATAACTCAAAATCAAAAAGAAAGATTAACTACTTTGATATATCAAAATATTGAAGATGAAAATGAAAGAGAGTTAAGGCTCAGTGAATTAGCAGATCTTACCCAAGCTGATGCCGATTATGCTCTTTTTCAATTTTCACGAGGGATTTGGAGTTAAGGGGATAGGCTAGCATAAAAAGGTGGTCCTTAACTGGTCCACCTTTTTGTGCTACTTTAAGAAGTAAACAATTCAACAGGGTTAATTTTAAATTGCAACATTTTAGCACTTTCACGACCGCCATCTCCACCTTTTCTTTGCATTCCTATTTTGCCAATTTTTAAACTGCCTTCTCGTGTCATACGGATATCACCAGTACCAAAAACATTCATTACATGATTTATTGATTTTAAGACCCATTTACTCTCACCATTCAATTTTAAAATAACTAGAGTCCAGTCAGCGGAAAATTCACCTCGTCCTTTTAATATATCTGAAACAATCAAGATTTTATTGTCTTTAACAAATTTTACAAGTTTATCTTGATCGGATTGGCTCATTTCATCTAGAAACATTCTCCTGGAATCTCTTAAATCCTTTTTTGTCGGTTTTAGCTCTCCTGTAAAAAGTTTTAATATTTGCGTTACGTCTTTTGGTATATTCCAGAGTTCAACATATTTATCAATTTTTCTTTTGTCTATTTGATTAAAACCTTGCGGATTGCTTACAAGTTTTACTTGCAAATTTTGCACATCTTCTTGCGATTTTAATTTTATAACTATGGTTATTCTTACTTGTATATCCGCCTTATATTGTCCTCTGACTTTTGATGCTTTTACATATTCGATATTATCAATTTTGTAATTCATTTCAGCTAACCATTCTTGAGCAATTTTATCACTTTCCCAATTATTAAAACGATCAATTACATCTTTCTCATTACTAAATCCAGCTCTAGCTGTTTTAGAGCCCAAAGCTATCATTTTCTTTAAGTTTTTCTTTTTACTTTGCATATTGTTCTAATGTTTTAAATAATTCTCTAGTAATGGCTTCAATAGTGTTTACGGTCATGGCGTTGCCCGCTTGCTTTAACAAGTTTATTTCTTCAATTACTCCATCAACCTTTTTTGCTAATTTTTTAGGGAACCCTTGAAGCAATAATGATTCATAGCCAGATAACTTTCTAAACTTACCATTTCTAACATAAAGAATCCCGTGTCTACCAACTCTTAATGTAGGCACCTTATTATCATATACTCGCAAATCAGATTGTCTTGTATCTATTACCAAATAATCTTTCTTTAAGAATCCTTTTAAATCATATCTTCCGTGATTGTATGTATTTTGCATATATCGCAAAAAAGTTTCATAGGATTCTTTCTTGTCATTAAATTCAAGTTCTTTCTCATCAATCAAATAATCTTTTACATCTACTCTCGGTTGTTTGTCTGGGAAATTAAACTCGAAATTATCAGGTATTAAATCTTTTCTGATTCCAATGAGATAAACTCTTTCTCTCATTTGTGGCACTCCGTAATCAATGCTATTTAAAACTTGGTGAAATACTTTATAGCCAGCTTTGTCTAATTCCTTTAGAATAACCTTTAACGAATTTCCATTATCATGATTGGTTAATCCCTTAACGTTTTCTAAGATAAAATATTTAAGGTTTTTATCAACCATTATTTTTATCAAGCCATATATAATTTGACCTCTTTTATCTTGCATGCCTTTTCTCTGTCCAATAACAGAAAAAGACTGGCAAGGGAAACCAGCGATCATTATGTCAAAATCTGGCAATTTATTTGTATCAATCTTCATTAAATCACCATAATTTGTTTCTTCTTCACCAAAAAACTTTCTATAAGTTATTTCCGCTTGTCTATCTATCTCAGAAAAACCAATACAAGTCATTCCGTTATTTTCAAGCCCAAGACGTCCTGCTCCAATTCCAGAGCAGAAATCAATAAATTTTAAGTTTTTGATTTTCGTTTGTGTTGTCATGTTGTTTTGTATTATATCATTTTTAAAATGATATTTTTAGATACCCCATCTCTTATGGTATCTAAATAGTTATCCACACTTGAATCAAAGTTTCTTATGGTTTTTTGTGGTTTTAAAAAGATTTCTATTAATTTTTAATTCTGCTAATATTGAACTATCCTACAAAGAGTAGAAAATTACCATGAAGAAACATAAAAAAGATGAAAAAACTAGAAGGCGTTTTCTTGCCCAAGTTAAATATTCAGCAAAAAGACACACACCGAGATGGAAAAATAGAAAGAAAAGCAAGCAACTTTTTCGTCAAAATAAACAACTAAAAAAAAGACGACAACTCAAAAAACCATATCTAGTTCATAAAGCTCCGACAATATTTTCTTTAACAAGAAACACAAATGAAGTTCTTAAATATTTTACGGAAGCAGAAAAATTCATGAAAGATGAGGAAAATTTAATATTTGATATTTCAGATGTAACGGAGTTAACACCCGACACCATAGCTTTACTAGTCGCAAGTGTTAAAGATCCCGATTTTTGTCATGAGTCAGAAGTTAGGGGGAATGAACCAAAAGATCCATATCTAAAGAAACTTTTTTCTGAATCTGGTTTTTACGAACATGTAAATGCTTATGGATTCAAAAAATCCCGTGAAGGTAATTTACTTCATAAGGAAGTAAGCAGAGTTGTTGTTACAGAAATAGCAAAGGAAGCTTCTCTTACTGGAATAAAAAATGTATTTGATAATAATAAACCATATGAGCCACTTTACAACACCATAATTGAGTGCATGTCTAATACGAACAATCATGCTAACCTAAAACACCAAGGTCAATGTAATTGGTGGCTTTATGTTTATAATGATCCAAACAGCAAAAGCACTTCATATTCTTTTCTTGATTTAGGAGTGGGTATATTTAGAAGCACTGTCATGGAAAATTATATAAAAAACCTTGCAAAAAATACTGGTTTATATAAAAACATAAATTTAGTTGACGATTTATTGAAAGGCAAAATTCAATCAAGAATTCTTATAGATAAAGAAATAAGAGGTAAGGGAATACCAGAAATTGTTAAACATTCAAAATTGAAACATTTTAAATCCTTTTATTTAATAACGAATGATGTTAAGATAGATCTAAAGACAGGAGAGAAAACGCAACTTGATTTTAGTTTACATGGAACGTTTTGGTATTGGGAATTAGTATAAAAGCAATGGAAATAAAGGATAAAATTACAATTAAAACAGATTTTTCAGATAAACTAGGTGCTAGATATCGCACTGACGGGGATTTTTCTGGTCAGCAATTTCTAGAGGATTTACTTTTGCCTAAGTTTGAGAAAGCGGTAGAAGAAAAATATTTATTATTAATTGATCTTGATGGTGTCTGGGGTTATCCATCATCATTTACTTCAGGTTCTTTTGGGAAATTATCCCTTGAAAAGGGAGCTGATCTTGTTTTAAAACATCTGACATTTAAATCAGAAGAAAATGCTATAAGGTTAGAAGAGATAGTAAATGAAATTAAAGATCCAAAGAAACATGAACACAGGAAATAAAATTTTCCTTTGGATCGGATTTCCAGCAACCTTTCTTATTGGAATACTGGCAGGAAAAACAATTGAATATTCTCATTATATTAAGTGGGATAATCATATTGGTCTTGTATCGGGGCTCAGTCTTATCGTGACAACTGCTATCGGTGTAATGATTCCATTTGTTATAAAAAAACTCATAGATGACAACAGAGGTATAAAATTTTTTGTCGTTGAAGAAGTAAAAGATTTAATAAAAATAGTTAGTTCTATAAAAGATATTATTTCTAACGCCCACCAAAAATCTAAATTTGAAGCTTTAGATAAAGACAAAATCATTTTTTTATTTCATTTAGCAGAGTTAAAAATTGGATCAATAGCAGATCAGCTTGAAATTTCCTTTAAAAAACAATCCCCGAAAATAATTCAAAAATTAAAAGATGCACTTTCTGAATATAAGCGGTATTTAACAGATAACAGCGGAATGATGATATCTACTTTTAATCAAGTAGATGATCATTTTTACCAAGAAAATAGTAATGAATATTCAAAAGTAGAAACTAGCTTTAAAACAACGATTCATCTTATTCATAAGTTTTAAATACGTCTAGAGATATGACGAACTAGAGGTAAAATAGCTGTAATTTAAAACGAATCGTCAGAATAAAAATACCATTTAGGCAGAGAATGGCGAAGCACAAAATATATTTAATAAAGTTACATATTTGATATTTTAAACAACAAACAATTGGTTAAGCATTTTCGTATTCGATATTTCAAGCAATTTGTTCAATTTCGCATTCTCGTTATTTGTTTGGGTTCTGGGTAAGGGGATTGGGTGAAGGTTGTTATTGGTCTCAAACAAGATATTCGATATTTTCGTTATTTCCATAGATTCTTTTTTGAGAGTCCGATTAAACACAATAACACCAGACATTGTTATACCTTATGTTGTTTGCCTCGTGCTTGCCCCCCTTTATCCCCCCACGGCAATGCCACAAAACACATTTCTGTGTTTTGTTTATATCAACCCTTTCTTGTTGTTTTCTCTCAACAGGGTCTTATCAATCTTGCTTTCTTGGATATTCCCTTTAATTCCAAGCAACAACTAGAGATCTGATGTGATTGTCTGGCTACAATGTGTCTGGCACATCAAACGTTGTTTCTTTACCCTATGTGAATAGCCGATTGTCTACTTTCACTATGAGCTTTCTCTGGAATCCTCATTTCCATGAGTTCTTCCTCGAGTCATACAAGATCCTTATTAGAACTTATTGCACCAGGCGCTGCATGATGAGTCCCTGCCTATAGTAGCAATGTATTTATAACTTCAACTTTAACCTTAACTTAGAGAAGTCAGTTTCCTTAGAAACTAACCTTTTTCCATATCATATGAGTATATTATAGCATAATTTTTTTAAAAAACCTAATTATTTTTACTCGGTTTATGTATAAATTGGGGGACATAGGTTCAACAAGTAAGTGCAACACTTCTAGTAAAATAGAAGTATATGCAATATAGACATTTAAACATTTGGGAACGCGAAAAAATACAAGAACTACTTTGGCAAAAAGTTTCCATCAGAAACA
>TBL_comb47_HYPODRAFT_10000697_pt1 | contig 44447 bp, 54 predicted proteins | sample TroBogypolimnion_40_FD_10682 | JGI IMG/M metagenome (IMG submission 10682)
ACGGCTCCGTTTCGCCCGCGGCTCCAACTCATTGAAGGGCATCGCGTCGGCACCCCGCCGAACATGGCCGGGGAAGAAGGCCGAACCATTATTGACGGCGTGACGATTGATTCCAAGGGCCGGCCAACCGGGTATTGGATGCAAACGGGCTTGGACATGGAGACGTACACATGGGTTGACGCCGCCAATGTGATTCACGTGTTTGAGCCTACTCGCGTGTCAATGTATCGGGGGATAACTCATTTCTACGCCGTGCTGAATCTGATGCACGACATGGACGATTTAGCCCGGTGGGAAATGGCCAAGGCGAAAGAGGCGGCGGACACAACGGCCATCATCAAAACGCCAACGGGAGAAGTACTCGACGAGGCAGCGCAGTTTGACGCGAATCAGGAAAACTTGGATGCCCTGACGACCTACAATCTAGGCGCGCAAAACCCGCTGACGGAGTATTACCAGCGCGTCTTTGGACCAACCAAGAAGGTGATGAAGATTGGCGACGAGTACGATGTACCGACGCCGAACAATCCGACCGCATCGCAGCAATGGTATTGGCGCTACATTGCCGAACAGATTTGCAATGGCGTTGGTATCGCCATCATTCTGATTTACCCCGAATCAATTCAGGGGACAGTTTATCGCGGCATTCTCGATAAGCAGAATTCGCAGTTTCGCGCCCGCTCCGCCTTGCTCGCCTCGAAGTTCAAACAGGTTTGGATTTACGTCATCAGCACTGGCTCGAGCCAAGATCGCCGGATTGCAAATAAGCCCCAAGATTGGACCAAGCTGGCAGTCCGCCCGCCGCGTGCCGTCAATGTGGATGTTGGTCGCAACACTAGCGCGTTGCTGGCCGAATGGCGGGCCGGCAACCGGACCATGCAGTCTATCTGCGGCGAAATGGGCGATGACTGGATGGAAACGCTGCGGCAAAAGGCGCGGGAACTCAAAGCTCTGAAAGCCGTGGCGGTTGAATTTTCGTTGGACCCTAATGACATGACCGATTTGCTCGCGCCGCCAGCGCAGCCGATAAGCGTCTCCTCGACTCCCCCGGCAAATCCGCCGCGTTGAAAAGTTGACGTTCACCCCCTAGTAGCGATGCCAAATAATTACAAATGGTTCACGGTCAAGAATGCGGCGACTACCGAGGCGACCGACATAATGATCTATGACAAGATCGGCAAGACTTGGGTAGGTGATGACGGCATCGCCGCAAAAGACTTCGCGGCTGCGTTGAAAGACATCCCGGTAAATAATGAAATCCTCGTTCATATCAATTCCCGTGGCGGCAACGTATGGGACGGCGTGGCGATTTACGGGATGCTGCAAGGTCGGAAAAATAAAGTGACCTGTCAGGTTGAAGGCGTGGCAGCTTCCATCGCGGCAATCATCGCTTGCGCTGGTAAGAAAACGGTTTTTCTGAATGGGGCGCTGGGAATGATTCATCCGCCATCCGCCTTGCCGCAAGACTCCATGAATGCCAGCGATTGCCGCGATCTGGCGGATAAGCTGGATGTTCACGCGCAGTCTATCGCTTCCATCTTGGCGGAGAAAACGGGAAAAACTCAGGCGCAATGTCTGGCGAAGATGAATGAAGGCGAGACATGGATGTCTGCTGACGATGCAGTCGCATTCGGTCTGTGTAACGAAATCTCCGGCGTAACCGCCACTGCTTTTCTGAATGAAGCCAAAGCATTCGACTTTTCCAATTTCGGCAAGACACCGGATAAGCTCAAAAATATACCCGTCGTCAGCGACGACAAAACCAAAAACACAACCATGAAAAAAGAACAAGTAATTGCATTCTTGAAAGAGAATGGCTTTGTCGTCGCCGATGATGCGAGCGATGAAGTTATCAACGCAACCCTCAAGCTGGTGAGTGCCAAGCTGAAAGTTCCTCCCGCTGCGCCGCCGCCTCCCGAGGCGGTGGATAATGCCGCGCTGAAATCGCAGCTTGATTTGATCACGGCGCAGATGACGGAACAAAAAAAGATGCGCATTGAAAATGCCGTGGCTGATTTGGTCACTAATTGCCAAGTCTCTGCCGAGGAAGCTCCAAAAGCGGTGCTGCGGGCGGTCGCTGACGAAACCTACCTTGCCGAGTTGCAGGCGCGTCCGCAGGTATTGCCGGGCGCTCCGGGATTGATTGGCAGTCCGGCAGTCATCACCAAAGACGTTTCTATCCGCAATGCCCTCAAGGAATTGAACCTTGGGGTGTGCAACAAATCCGGGGAACATGCTTTTGGTACGGCAGTGGACCGCAGCCAAAAAGTGTCTTTGGTTTATGCCGAATCGCGCGACAAGATTCTGCCCGTGTTGAATGCGGCGGCGGTCAACACCATTGACGTGGGTTTGAAGCGCGTGTTGATCATGCAGGAAACCGTCCGCGACTTCGCTACGCGCGTTCTCCCGGCCCGGTTGTTCGCCACGATCTTCGGCAATGTGCCGTTGCAAGGTACCGACACGGTAGTGGTGCCTTACTACCCGTTGCAAGCCGCGGCCAGTCTGGATTTTGTGGATGGTGATGGCACGGGGGGTACCGGCTACCAATTTGGTCAGGGCACCAACACGAATAGCAAGACGATCACGGTCAACAAACGGAAATTTCAACCGTTGGATTATTCGTCCAACACGTTCCGCCGGCAGCCGTACTTTGATTCGGTTCGCCTTGGGAAAATCAATGCGGAAAAACTCGGCGTGGACATCCTGCTTGATTTGCTGACGGTCTTCACTCCGGCAAACTTTCCGACCATTGCGCAGGCCGACCCCGCGTTCAACCCGAATTTGAACATGGCGGCGGGTGGCTACGACAGCAACCAGATCAAAGATTTGGAAACGGTGGCCACGAACTTGAATTGGCCAGACGGGGGCCGCGCGTTAATCGTCGGGACCACGCTGGATAATGTGTTGGCCAAAGACCCGACCTACAAACTGGCGTTGAACATCGGTACCACCAGCGTGATTCAGGATGCGCAGTTCCCGAAACTGTCCGGCTTCGATTACGCCAAGATGCCGGCATTCCCGGCCAATGGTTGTAATTTGCAAGGCATCATCGCCTTTGCTTCGGCGCTGGCGTCGGCGTTCGCACCCATTGACCCGGCGGCGGGTGTGCGGCAGCAATTGGTTTCGTATGACATCGCGACGGATTTGACGACGGGCATCAGCTTCAACCATCGCCATTGGGGTCTCGCACAGGCCGACCGCGACTTTGAAGTCATTGAGTCCGCCTATGGCTACGCGCCGATTCTGGCCCGGGCAGCGCAGTTGCTCACGCATCCGTAATGGCAGTGGTTTCATCCTACCCCTGACCTTAACCGGCGGGGGCAGACGTGGAATCAAAACACCAATAAAAATATGCGCCTTTCTATTCTATTAGTCCGCAATCACGGGGAAGAATTATTTACCCTGCTGGCTGGCCCGGAAGTGCCAATCGCTACGCAAGAACACATCATGCGGGAGCATTTGATTCTGGGCAACGTACACCCGGAGGTAGCGGAGATTCAGCGATGGGAGCCGGACTACAACATTTTCCGCTCGCAGAAATTTGTCAAACCAGAGGATGCCAAGGCGGCTTTGGATAAAGTCAAAGCCGATCAGGCCGCGCATCAAAAGTTGATGGATAATCCGGCGCTGGCGGCGAAGCTCAAAAAGGCGGCGGACAAGAAAGCGGCGGACGAACTCGCGGCCAACAATAAGAAAAAACATGAGCAAGTAACCGATGAAGCGGCGAAGGCAAAGAAAGCCGCCGATGAACTTGCGGCCATAAATGTTGAGGCACACCAAAAGGCAACCCTCGAAATGGCACAGCGCCGGGCGAAAGCGGACTTAGCCCTAGCGGAAATGGCCGGGGAAAAGGTGGCAGTAATCAATGAGGAAATCGCTTCTTTGCCGGTGGTCCCGCCGTTGGAAGTTACGGCTCCCGTTCCGCCGCCTGCCGGCTCTGATTTGTAAGTCAAAAAAAACACACCATAAAAACACACCATGAAAACGATCAATAAACTCATCATTGTCTGCGCGGCGCTTTTGGTTGCGTCGGTCACTACCAGTACCGCCCAGACATTGGCTTATGCCGGGACGCTTAACGGGGGAACGAATACGGTTTCGGCCCTGACGACCAATAGCTATCAGAACATTACGATTAACTATTCCAAATGGTTTTCTTTTCAGCCGGAATTCGCGGTGTTCAATGGGGCCAATACGGGCGCAAGCAATGTTACGTTTGTGGTGCAAAACAGCGTAGATAGCGCGGTGTGGAATACCGTGACCAACTACGTTGTGGCCGGCAATGGAACGAACATTGTAGGGCCGGTGTTTGCGGTGGATTCAGGCGGTACGCTTTATTGGCGCGTGCAGGTGCAAAACACGAATACGGTGCCGCTGACGAATGTGGCGCTGCCGTTTGGGAAACGATCTGGCTTGTAACTTTAATCGCGGGGTAGATCAGTCAGGTAGATCGTTCGGCTCATAACCGAAAGGCCGTTGGTTCGAATCCAACCCCCGCAACCAACCATCACATGAAATTCATCTTGGGATTCTGTCTGTGCGCCACTGCGGCATTTTCCGCAATGGCGCAAACCAATCAAATCACCGTCAACGTCGGCGGCAACTTTGGTTTGAAATACCCCAACTGGCCGGTGAGTTGGACTCCCTTGGCGACGCAGCGGACCACTGGCGGATTGTTCGTACCGAAAGCGACTTACACCGGCTACACGGGGACAAACTTTGTGGCGACATTCACCAATGTATTTGCCGGAGATTATTTGATTTGTCTGCCAAGTAGCAAAGCGCCGAATGCAGCTTTCGTTTCATTCCGGGTATCAGTGCTGACGAACACCATTGGCAATTGGGACGCCTCGAATCTTCCATATACTCCAGCGCCGGTGACGACCGATATTTACACGGCAGAACAGATCAATGCCTTGCTCGCCGGTTTGGTACTTACCAATGGAAGCGGTTCGACTAATAATGGGCCTAGCATTACAGCATGGCAGTCTTTCACAAACGGCAGCGCCGGGTGGGCAAATTATTTGTTGGCTTCGGATTACGCGGCTGGCTGGGGAAATTTTAACACCAATATACTTGCATCGTTTGTTAGTACAACAGCGGGGGTAGCGGTTGTAACGACTTTGCAAGCGACGGCAATTTCACCTTCGCCGGCCTCCGGCGGTAGACTGAACCTCAATCTTGGCAGCGGTTCACTCACGGGAAATTCGCTCTCGGTCGGCAGCGGGGTAGTTTCGGGCAGCTTGGTAGCGGGAAGCTTCACCGGAGATGGTTCCGGCCTCACCGGCACATTTACCGGAATCCATTCTGGTAATGGCAGCGGTTTGACGGCATTGAGCGGCGGCGCCATTGTTGGCGCGATTCCGCCCGGGGCACTGCCGCCAGTTGCGATAACTAATAGCGCCGCAATGAGTCCAATCCGCGCTGCCGCGTGGCAGGTCAGTCAAAACCCATTTCCGAACCTGCTTGGCGCGGAGCCTCAATACGCCTACACCGCAAAATATCCCCTTACCATTGCGCCGGACTTGCTGGGGAACCTGATTGTCAATCCCGACAATGACAGTATTCAGGGCCAGACTTTCGCTTTTTCTACTTTCACGCCGCCGCCGGGTACCACCAACATCCTGTTGAGCGCCGCCATCGCCAGTTTGGCGGGAACTCACAGCCTGAATTTTGGCGTGTCGTCAGTTACATACCAGAGTCTGGGCTATCAATCGTACTCAGTGGGAACCACGTTCCAAAACATTACGCAAAACGGAAGTCCGGCAGACAAAAACAGCTTGTTAATACAATGCACTGACACCTCTGGAACTTTTATAATTTCAAACCTGTCAATGGTTTTTCAGCCGACCCCAACAAATGTGGCGATGTCCAATCCGTTCACGCGCTACGAGGTTTTGAAAAACAACATCTACCCCAATTTCGGGCCCGCTACGATTAGCGCCGGGGCAACCACCTCTTGGGAATACGCCCATCAACCGGGCAGCGCCGCCTTAAAATTCACCACCACAAGCCCAGTGCTGACGTTGGAAGCATTTGTTGGCACTGCAAACAGCCGGATTTTTTACATTTACACAAATTCGACTTATTGCCAAACCGCTTCCTGTCCGTCAACCAATTCGTACCAATGGATAGACGTTGTCGGGCTGCCGACGAATAGCGTGAACGAAGTTGAAGTGGTGAGCGGCTCGTCCACTGCGCAGCAAAATGATTCGATTGTGGCGGTTCTGGTTCCCAAACAATTCACCGTTAGATTTTATGAATATCCCATCAGCCAGAAAATCTATCTGAATGGTGATTCTATTCTGGCGTCAGTTTCGGAAACGACCAACTTTTTGCGCACCACCCGCTCAGCCATTGAGCGATTAACGGAATACACGGTTCAAAACTCAACCAGCGGCGGGGCTGAACTGTGGAACGACATGGCCCGGATTGGCTCTCGGATGAGCGACATTGGCGCGTCTGGCCCCGCGATTATCTGGAACGAATTGGGATTTAATGACTGGTATTACAATAGTTACGGCGGAACCAATGCGTTTTGCTTGGCCTACGGCCAATATCTGGACGCGGTGCATCTGGCGGCTCCGGGCGCCATCATCGTTGCGCAAACCCCCATTGGCTCACTTCTGGATGGTACCACAGTGGGTGGCTATACTTTGGAGCAGTATCGCCAGTCAATTCGCAATGCAGCGTTTACGAGACCGTGGGTGAATCTGGTCGAAGGTTCCACTTTGTTTCAAACGAATAATCTTAATCCTGACGGCATTCACCCCAGTCCGAACGGCGCGACACAATACGGCAAACGGATCGCGCTTTGGATCTTCAACAACTCGGTTCAGACCAATGGGCCAATTTTCAACTACGCCGGCACGTTCACCGGCAACGGCGGCGGCCTGACCAATGTAAACGGGGGAGCCATCACCGGCACGGTGCCATTGATTGCCTTGCCGGTGGGCGTGGTGACGAACAACGCGACGGGGTTGACCCTCACCGGCACATTTACCGGAATCCATTCTGGTAATACCGACGCGACAACCAATGGCAACCGGCTTTCGCAGTTCTTCGGCAGCGGAACATCTCTGACCTACATCGCACAAGCCGGCGACATCCTTTTGGTGTATGGCCTTGATTACAACCCAGTCATCACCAATTTCAACGATGGTGTCAGCACATTTTATGGCGTGACGACGAACAACACCGGAGGCGCTTATTCGTTTTACTATGGGTACGCCTACGCAACCAATCTGTCGTCTGGCACTCGAACCATTACCATGCAGGAATCTGGCGCTGGTGGCTCGCCCACTATATTTGCCATTGTGGTTCATGGGTATAGCGTGTTGGCGACCAACACGATGACCACCAATGCTTATACCATTCCGGTCGTCGGTAGCGGTTCGTTTTTGCTGACCACCTCGTTTCAGAGATACGGTGCTTATGGCGTTCCTTCACAGCCCTGCATGGATAGCTTCAATCAACCCAAATACGTTTGGAATGCCCAAGCAACCTCTACTTATTGGTCAACACTGAATGCTTGGCCGCAAACTTTTGCGGGGACGAATTATATTCGGTATGCCGCGCCAGCCGGCGGTTACAACGAAGCAATTCCCCAGATGACCTACCTTTTGAAATAATTCAACCTGTAACAAGGTGTTTCTAAAATGAACGACCACACCAAAAACATTATTGGCAGCGTAACGAGCGGAGCCGGATTTCTGGGCGGGATCACACTCAAGTCGGCGAATGATTGGGCGGCGCTAGCGTGTTCGGTGTTCGGCACCGTCGCGGCCACCCTAACCATCGCCAGTATCGTCTATGGCTGGTGGAATAAACGGAAACACAAAAAAAAATAACATGGAACTCATCAATCAATCGGCGGGCGAATTATTCGTCGGGCTAAAAAACAATCCGGCCTGCCTCATTCTTTGGCTGGCGCTGAACTTGTTGGGCGTGGTGCTCCAGCAAACAAATTTCTGGCCCAATGTCTGGAACAAATACATTCCCCTGCTTTTGCTGATGCTGGGAATGGCGCTCGCGCCCGCGCTGATTCCGGTCACGATCCTGCCGTCGGCGCAACCCAATCCGCGCCTGTTGCTGGTGGTGCTGGGATTTATTTTTGGCGTGGTCGCGTGGCTGGTGCATAGCTATCCGCTCCAGTGGGCACTGAAAAAGTTTCTGCCGGGAGTGCCGGCGGACGTGGTCAACAACAACAATCAAATCAAATAAAAATATGAAATTCAAAAAATGGACAATCGGTTTCGTGGCGGCGGCGGTCGTGGCTGTTTCGCTATTCACTGGCTGCGGTTGCAAGACCGGCTCAGGCAATACATCTGTCATTGGCACCGATACCAACGGGCTGCTGTTCGTTTTGGGAAACCCGGTCAGTACCAACCAGTTCGCCGCAACCATGAAGCTCACCGGGGTAGCGGCGGCAACCATCGCTGGCCGCTCCGATACTAACAGCATCGCCTATTTGCAGGCGGTGGCGACTGGCATTGAGGATTTAGTCGGCAGTGGTTCCACGGACCCGAATGCGGTACAGAATATCGCCAATGCATTCACTACTGGAGTTGACCCCAGCGTCATCGCTGGCGTCAATGCAGGCGTGGCAGCGTACCAGACGTTTCTGGGATATGCGCTGGACCAGAAGTTGAGCAATTGGTCGCTCTACGCAGTGCCGGGACTCACATCATTTGCGCAGGGTATTTTAACCATTTACCCCACCAGTAAGTGAATCCGATCACCTCCATGTTCACCGCTGCGTTCTCAGCGGTGAAAGAAATCTTTTCTTGGGCGTCTGGCCGAAGCGCCTTGAAGAATGCGGCCAACGTGCAGGCGGCGGCAGCGGCCCAGAACGAAACCGATGCCAACTCAGCGACAAATGCAGCCATCGCCAAAAAGGACACCAATGAAATCCGTGAAGAAATCGCAGAATGATTTTTTGCCGTGCCTTTTAGCCGCCGCCATGATTGTAGGGATTCTTTGCCTGCAATCTGGTTGCGTGTCAACGGTTACGCCAACGGTGGTTAAATCCACAACGGCATCGTGGGATGGTGCAGAGCAAAATAGCGGCTTGCTCGGTTGGACCACCAACGGGCTGGCCATCATCACGCCGCACGCTCGCGACCGCTACAATGCATTGGTAGGTGAATACGGGAAACAGTTTGCGCCGACGCTGGTTTGGAATTACGGCATCGGAACCACCAGTAGCAACGCATTTACCATCACCCCGGAAGCGTTGGCAGACTTCGCCCGCATGAACCGTTGGCGGAAGGCGGGTAAAACCTTTTAGTTTTCGCGGTTTCCGCGATGTCTCCAAAAATGGGGCGGATGCGTGATGGCGTCCGCCCCAATCTATTTCAAAAGTTGACGTTCACCCCTTTGTGGACATGGGACTCACTGTTGCACAACAAATGCGGGTAGTCGGATTCAAGGGAAGCCTTGGAGTTCGCGGACGCACAGTCGTTCCCTTCGCCGCTGGCGTCTCCGGCGACGCAATCCTCGTACTCGTGCAAGAGTTGCCGCCGGTCATGGACATGATTCATTCCGCGCAGGGCGAGAATCCCGTCTATGTGAGCATTACGGCCTTTGCGGGCGGGGTCAGCAATCCGCGCACGATCACCAATTTTACCGAAGTGGGCGACGACGGAATCCCCTCTGGAAAAAATCACCAAGTCATCGCCTACGAGGAGAACGCCGCCAATGTCATTTGCTGGCGTTGGAAGTGTGAATCGCAGCGCAGTTAAACCGGCGCTCCTTGCTATGCCCGTACAAACCGCACAATTCAAAGTGTTCTACCCAGAGTGGCAGGATGCTTTCGAATACTGGCGTGAAGTCGCTGGCCTAGACATCGTGGCGGCGTGGCGGCAGCAGGCCAAATTGATTGCCGAGCGGCTTATCGGTGGCGTCGGCGGGGCAAGCAATTGGAATCGCGCCACACCGCCCGGCACGCGGCAACAGGGCGAGAATGCCCTTGTGCGGGATATTTACCGGGCGGTCAAACCGTTGAAGGCAGAAGGCTTCCGTGACGTAAAGGTCCGTAAGCGGGTGAATGTGGCTGTCCGGGATAGTGACATCCCGGCCTTACAGGAATTGATTCGTAGCGGTGTCTTCGGTTCGGCAATGGTGACAGCGACCGTTTTACCGGCGGGCAATGAGTTCACAGCCCACCAGAATTCCCGCAGATCACGCGGACGGGTGACGACCAAACATCCGGGCTATGCCGTGCCCGGTGATGCCTACCTGAAAGCCTACGTCAAGGAAGCGAAGGCAACCGTGGGTAACGGCAAAGGCGGCTGGGTGCCGTCCCTCTTTGCTTTGGGCGGCACTTGTAACGACTGGATTAGCCGTCATGCACGGGCGGGTACTTGTGTGGACAATCTCCGAGTCGGTCAAGAGCCGTTGAATTTCTCGATGATTAACCGCTCGAAATGGGCCGAGGGCGGCGATGAGGACCGCATTATTGATACGGTGATGGAAGACAGGGCCGAAGCGATTCAAAAAGACATCGCCTACCGGCTGGAAAGTTCCTTCGCCGGAAGACGGAGGCAAACATGAGCGTGCAACGCTATGACATCGAATGGGCGGCAGCTTCGGGTTTCGCCTTGTATTTACAATCCAAGATTGATGCCGCCCTGCAAGTTGCTTCGCCGGTCGTTACCATTTTCGACCCCATGGCGGTGGATGAAGCCAATCGCTTTGTGGTGGAAATCCCGAAGGCGCAGACGATGAATGAAGAAATGGGCAATTTCAATGCTACCTGCAAATGCACGGTCAAAAGCCGCTGGGCACGGGTGACAGTGCAAGGTGATCTGAATGCCCATTTCAACCGGAGTAATTGGCTGCGCGATGCATTGATGGCCGATTCATTGGTAGCTGATTTGGCGACGTTGCTTATTGCCGGCGGTGGCGGGCTGGTGATTGATTTTATCCAGCCAAAAAAGAACATGGAAACGGTAGTCCAAGAAAACGGATTTATTTACAGCCACTTTACTTTTGATTTTAACGGGCATTTCTCAACGACTTGATGATTTTATGAAACACACGCTCCTATCCCTTATCGGCGTCGCGGCCATTGTGCTGGCGACGATGACATCCCACGCCACGCCTACCATGCTGGTCGGCACGCTGGGGACGGTTTCGACGACGCCCTCGAATAGTCCGCCTACCACGGCGCTGACTTACATCCCGACATTGCAACAGTTCTCGGTGACACACGGGGCGCTGACTTCCACGAACGAAGCCTTGCTTTACTTTCGCGTGACCGTTGACCAGACCAACTATGTAGTCATTGGCAGTTGGTATCCGTCTTTTACCAATCCTTGTACGGAGATTGTGAATCAGGGGCAATACAACATCACCAACTTTGTCAACGTGCAATATGTGGCCACGAACACTATCAGCATCGGCATCAATTACGGGCAATAAAACAACCAACAACCAAGAAAAACACCATGAAAAATAAAGCACAATTGTTACAGGCCGCGCAGAAATCCGCCGCTGAATCTCTCGGCGAAGTCAATCCGCTTACCTTGCACAAGTTGAAGGCGACCGAGTTTGACGCGCTTGGAATCAGCGCGGAGCATTTCGTTGAATTCTCGCAGTTCTTCGATCAGGCGCGGGGCGCATACCAGACGTTGACCGCTCACCCGGTCAAGCCGCTGGATGCGGCCAGCGTGTAATTGGAAACCACCGAAACCTTAACCAAGGATTATTATGGCGAATGACCATATCGGAGTAGCAGGTAACGCGATGTATCGCGGCATCCCGGCGTTTGTTATCACTTGGGGGGCATACTCCCTCACCATCTTTAACAGCGTGGACAAGAACCCGAAGGCGGATGTTAAGATGTCAAAGAACAATGTGGGCCAAACCATTGAGATGAATCGGACGGACAAACGCATTCAGGTCAAGTCGGCGGCAAAACCCGTGGGAGCAAACGCGGCAGCGGCACAAGCGATTGCGGCCAACCTGCCGCAAGAAATGGACATCATCACCGTGACCGCAACGGCGGCGGGCGACCCTAGCATTGATTCATCGGCGGGAACGTGCATTGTGGATTCTGCTTCCGCAAAGTGGAGTCCAGAGGGCGAGTTGACCGTTGACTTAGCATTCACCAATTGGTTGGGGCAAACTTACGGTGCCTTTGCCTGATGAATCGTTTCGCCAACAGCATGGAAACGGTGCCGGTGCCGTGTCGAGTTTTCGGCACGGCACTGCGCCCGTTTTCGTTGGGACATCACTTGCTGTTTGCCCGGTTGGGGTTGCCGTATGCAGATAATCCGCTAGCCAGCGCAGGCGCGGATAAGTTCATGCAGGCAATCTTTATCTGTGCCCATACCTACGAGAGCAATCTTGAAGGGCAGTTAGACGGCACTTGGGGAGAAACGTGCGAAGCGTGGATGTTTCGCGTGCGCGACACCCAGCCGGATTATTCGGCGGCGGGGCACGTGTTTCAAGCACACTTGCAGGATGGCTACCGGATAGCTCCGGTGTGGCGGCACGCAAATAAATCCAAGATTTCACTTTCCGCACCGTGGGAAGAGCTCCTGAAATGCCGGTTGGTGATGGCGGGCTTTACGCTTACCGAAGTTCTCAACGGATATTTGCCGGCGCTCTGGTATGACTATTTTACAGTAATGGAACTGGATATGTTGAAGCATTGCACTGACCCGAAGGACTGGAAAAAGATATTCTACACATTGGAAGATGCCGTGAACGATAGTCCGCCGGAGGGAACGCCATGAAGGAATTGAGAGTGGACATTGTGGGTACTACGCGAGGTTTTCAGCAAGCCACGGATGAGGCCGTGGGTATTGCCAAGAGTGCCGCCGCGCAGATGGAAGAGCGGCAAAAAAAAGCCGACATGCAGGCGACAGACAGCTATGTTAGTTTCTGGCAAAATGCGATTCAGAAAAGGGAAGCTTCCGACATGCAGGCGCACGAGAAACGCATGGCGCAAATGCAGAAAGAACTGGAAAGCTATACCCTTACCCAGCAAGAGATGAAAAACGGCAGCGGCGGCTACGGCTGGCGCACGGATGAAACGGCAATGCGGGCCAAAGGCGGCGGCGGCGGACGCATGGCCGGCATGATGGCGGGTCAGGCGGCAATGGGGTTGGCAAGCGGGGCCGGCTTGAAGGAGGTGACACATGGCGCTTTAATGATTTCCGGGTCAATGGGAATAGAAGAGTTTGTGAAACATCTGATTGAGGGCAAGGTTGAAGGATTGCGCCGCCTGCCGAATGAGATCATGCATGTGGTCAAGGGTTTCAAAGCATGGGGGGCGTTGATTGCCAGAGGAACGCTGGTATTAGCCGCCATCGCGGGGGTTTATGAAATCATTAAAGCCGGTTTGATTTATCACGGTATCGGCACGGCAAAAGCATCGGAGAAAAAGTATGGGGCGGCCCAAAACACCGAACTGGATAAGGATGGGGAAAGGTTGCGGGGAATTATTGACGAGCGTGAAAAATCGGGGGCATTGAGTAGTAAGCAGGCGGAAACATTACGCAGTCAGTTAGCCACCCACGCGGGGATTTTGTCCGTGATGAAACAAATGGTGGCATTACAATCCGATGCTTTTGTAAAAGAACAGCAGGCGGCGGCTCACCGGGCGACTCTCGCTCAACTCGCGGTTCACGAGCGCAATGAAGTGGAATCCGAAGTGAATGCGAAAACGCGGATGATCATGCTGATGCAGGATGAAGCGGCGTTGAAACGGGAAATTAAGGCGGCAGAATCCGCCCATGACGAGGGGGCTTATTACAGCAAATATATTGAGTTGTTGCATAAGCAGCATGAGATATTTGAAACGGGCAAGGAATTACAAAAGGAAGCCAGCAAGGGCCAAAAGACGGACCATGCAATTAGCCACCAGTCGCAGCATGTTGATTCATCCTCCAGTATGGGGTTATTTCAATCGGTATCGGCGGCGACGAACAATCCACTTTTGGAAGTCAATCAGCGGATGGAAAGGCATCTGGCGAAGATTTCCACGAATACCGGGAAGCACGCAACAGACATTCACGCACCATGACTACACCAGACAGAATCAATTCGACCGGCCAGATCGTGCTAGAGTCCGAGACGCTGGAGAATAATTTATCATCCGGCAATGGATATACCCGTGTTTTCACTGGTTCGCTGAACGTCATAAGGTCGCAGCGAGCGATTGAACTGGCGGCGGGCGCAACAATGGTAAAGGCCGAGAGTGCGGACAACGGCAATTACAAGCTGACGGCGCACTATCCGTATGACGTGCTCAATGGCTCGAATGCGGAAAGGCCGATAAATCAGCACGAGTTGGACATCGGGTTCGAATCCGTGGAAGTCTATTCCAGTGATGTGATGTTTGCCCAACTGGTTGCGAGTTTTGGGGGTCTGGCCGGGGCGAATGGTGCCAAAGCCTATTTAAGAGCTTGGGCAGAATGGTTTAAGGAATCGCCGGGGGATGCAGAGGCGATAGCGTATGCGGAGGCTAGTTTTGCAGCAACTTATGCCGGAGCGCAGTTGGTGCTGATGCTGAATCTATTTCGCGGAATCGCCTATCATGGGCAGGCCAATGCCCAGCAGGTGGTTTCCTCTTACCGCCGTCGCATCACCGCCGCCTCCTATTTACAGGTGCAAGGTGCATTTACTGGCGTTGGTCAGATATGGTCGTCGCTGGATGTCACCGCCTTTGAGGGCATCCCGGCCCTTGGGTTTTTCTCGCTCCCGGCAAACTATCTTTGGCTCAAGAGCGGTCCCCGTGTCGCTATGATTGCCGGCCAGAAAACAGAGGTTTCTTACGAGTACAAATCATGCGTGTATGCATGGTCTGGAATTAATGTGGCCTATACCGAAGGCAGCTATCCCGTGACGCTGTTATCTTTCTGATTATGTCTCGCTTGCCCGACAAATTATCTGCGAACACGCATGAAGCCGTCCGAATAAATCTGATCATTGATTATCTGCGAAGCCTCACGCCGCACAACTCTGCGACGGCCTTACGAAATAATTTGCGCCGGAATTGGCCCCCGCCGATTTACGACAAAACGAAATACTATCTCGTTGGCAATTGGGTTTGGGTACGGGCGGCGGATACAATTTGCACGGCGGGAGTAATTGACCCACTAACAGGACTTACGGTTAAGTCTCTACCCGGCCTTTGGCGGTGTCTGCGAGCGTCTGGCCCGGTCGTTACCACGCCGCCGGGCAATGCGGCGGGAACGTACTACCGCATTCCGCAAACGCCCTACCCGACGCCGGATGATCCAACGGCGAAAAATATGTTTTGGCTACTGATTTCGCCGGCAGTGAATTGTTGATTATGGGAAATTTCCGACCATACCGCGAGCCGTGTCACGGGCAAAACCCTTGTTTTCCCGGCAGCAAATACCGGCATTTTGATGCTTCTTTAAATGGCATTACTAACCTTAAAAACGCGACGCATGTTCCCATAGATACCGCGCCCGGTTGGCAATCGCCATTTCCGCGAAACAATCCTCTGTACGGAACTACCTGCACGCCGGAAGGCAACAATGCCATTAACGACATATCTTGGCCGTGCGGCCCGTGGCCGGAAGTGTTTGGCGTGCCCGGTTCGGCGAGCATTCCCGGCAACGCCTACGCGGGCGATGGCACACATACGGATTATGCGACCTGCCGCAACTACGGCTTCAACGTGGTGCAAGCAGCGCGAAATTGGCATGGCATGTGGGGCTTTGACGTGGACGCCACCACGGGCATTCCTTGCGCGGGCGGGGCCAAGCAAAATTACAAGTATCTGCAAATGACGGTGCTCGTGGAGGTTGGCGGCGGGTACACACAAACCCAAAAAACTTACGATACTTCGACCACGCCGGAAACATTGCTTAGCGAACAAACTTTTGAAAACACTGGTGGTTACACAAAAAATTTAACCGTCACCGTTAATCCACAAAGTGGCGAGGTCACGCAAACCAATCCTGACGCTGTTTCGACTTTGGAATATATTAACATCGTGGCGGGCGTGCCATCGGTCTTGCAAACGGACATGTTTTTTGCTTTGGACACCAGCACCGTGTTTGGTGGTGTTAGCAACATGTTCAATAATTGGGGCTGGGATTGCACCACGTTGCGGTTTGCCAATAGTTCGGGGCCAACCGACTATCAAGGCACCATTGCAGAGATTACGGCTGCATTCGCCGCATGGAGCGTTACGCAAGGAGTTTGGGGATCGGTTGCTGTGGACACGCTGACGCGCTCCGGCGATACCATTGAACTGCATTTAACCGGCACGCCGGGGACTTGGAGTTATGTGCCAACCTCGCCGCCGAATCAGCGCGTGGATACCGTTGGCACCGGCACATGCACGTTTCACCTCAAAGTCACGCTGAGCCAAAAGAATTACCTTGGAAGCCATACCACGGCGGGCGTTGCGGATGGGGTTTATGACGATGTTTGCGCTTTGCTGGGGCAATGGCGGTTTGACAACCCGCAGCATTTCCCGACTTTTCGCCACAAAGTTGATACCAACATTGACCCCAACGTGACGCTTGCGCCGTTTGTGACGCGGAACGAGGTTGCCACCGAAGCAACACCGCACCAGTTTAATCCGCGTCAAGTCCCCGATTATTCGCAGACGTACAGCGGAACGGGGCCGACACCGATGCGCGATTGGTTTGACCCGAATTGCTACCAATGGGTTTATCACATTGGGCATTCCGAAGAATACGGGCAGGGTCAGCTAATTCAAATTCGAGACGGTACCATTCGCGGCGCTCCGTTGGCATTGGGTTATGGGCCGGTGTTCGATTATCGCCACGCCAATTATCATGACGGCGAGGATACGCCATACAGTTTCGGCGCGTTCACCAATGGATTTTTACCGCCGCACACGCCGCAATGGACGCCGGATGTGTTGAAAAGCGTTTTGTGGCCCTGCGCGTTTGTGTCCAACAATGCCGTTTTGGGCAGCACGTCGCCCGCGTTGCTTTATTCGTTGGTCGCGCAGAAATGGTGCGAAACCTTGATGCAACCTCCGGCTGGCTCCATGAACATGGCGCGGCCTTTTGGGGCTGACCGCAAACAAGTGGACTGGACGAAAGCCACGCAATGTATTGACGGCATTCCGGCAGATGCGGATGGCGTGCTGCTTGATGGCAGCGTTACCATTCCCGACGCCGATTTGCTGTTTCCGAATTGTCCCGGCTTTGGTGGTCGGCTGGCCGTAACTGCGGTTGGCAACACGCTGACGTTTTCGGCTTTTACCGGCAACACCATTCTGGCAGGCGACACCATTGATATTTTGAATGACTCTGGCGGCGTGCTCGCGTCTGCCGTTGCGGTTGCCAGCCCGACCGGCACCAGCGTAGATGTCGGCGCGCATTACGCTTCGGCGGCGTGGATAGTGCCGCATTTGCTCAATGACGGCGCGACCAGCGGGCAGAAATGGTATTGGGACGATACGGACTATAAAAATTCGTATGTTGTTCGGCAATGGACATTGGACAGCAGCAATACCGTTTTGACCCATTCCAAAGGGCAAGGTTGCCTTAGCTTTTACCCGTGCTATCCGTCCATTGTGTGTTGTTCGCCTAACGGTGAAGAATTTTCCAATGGCGTGGTAATTCCTTTTTCGCCCGCCGCGCCGGATGGCTCATGGTTGTGTCAATTTGAGAAATGGATGGATGATCCATTGTTTTTTGAGGGCAAAGCTTGCAACGAATCCGAAGATTTAGTTCCAATCGTTCAATGCTATGCCGGTTGCGAAGATGGCGGCAGTTGTGAGCATTTAATTCCGCAGGTTGAAGCTATGTGTTTCAAACCCGGCACCAACGGCACCACCGGCGCGGGCATGTCGCAATCCGAAGCTGCGCCGGATATGCCAACCACTGCCGCGTATGACTACACCGCAGACATGGCACCACCGGCCAAAGGTAGCGGGGCATTGCAACCGTGGAATAAGTACGACCTTTGCTATGCGCCCTAATTTCGCCAGCAAGAAAATACGCGGGCTGGGGGATGTGGTTTATTACGCCGCCAAACCCATTGCAATGGCGAGCGATGCGGTGTTGAAAACGAATTTTCAACAATGTCCGCGCTGCAAGCGCCAGCGAGAGCACTTAAACCAACAAGTACCGTTCACGCCGTGAGTTTCCAGAATTTCTCCGCGTCTGCCGGTGACACCAAAGCGCGGTAGTGGCGAAACAGCATATCGTAATCCCCGTGGCCAAGCGCGGCCACGGTCTTTTCAACTCCGAACGCGGCAAGGCTCATACTGGCAAACGTGTGGCGCATACAATCCTGTTTCCACCCCTCTAGCAGCCCCGCCGCCTGACGCACGGCTTGAAACCGTCTCCGTAGGTTCCTTGGGGGCAAATCGCCCGCCGCCGGCCCGCAGGCGTCGCCCGCAGGGCTTCCCAGCAAATCAGCCAAAGCGGGATGAATAACGACGTGGCGGCGCTGTCGCGTCTTGGCGTTTAACCCGCGCACAAGGATTTCGCCTCCCACGTCCTGCCAATTCAGTTTCGCCGCCTCCCGTTCTGGCCGCAGGCCCGCGAACAGGCACAAGCCAACGTAGGGCAAAAGACCCGCATCTGTCGCCCGCGTGGCCACCAGCAAAGCTTTACACTGCTCCCCGGTCAAAACGTGCGGCTCTTGATCCATGTCTGCAATCCGGCGCTCGTTAATCTTCAGCACGGATGCTGCCGGGGATTCGCTTAGAAATTTCTTTCTGATACACCAGCGAAAAAAGGTGTTCAGACTCGTGAGGTAGGCGTTATAGGTTCTGGGGTGACTCGTCGGGTGACTCGTCGGGTGAAACTGTTCTAGCCAGTCCGTTACGTCTTGGTGGCACAGGGCGGTCATTTTCCTGCCGGCACAAGTGCGGACAAAGCGCCCGACATTCGAGCGGAGTTGGGCAACCGTTCGCCGTGAAAGAAATTCCCGCTGTCGGTCGGCAATGAAATCATCGTAGGCCGCTTGGGCACGTTTGGGGATCAATTTCGCTGGCTTGTACGCGTCCAGCGCCGCCCGCAAGTTCACGCCGCGCTTTTCGGCTTCCGTCCACACCGCATAAATCTCGGCCCGCTGGGGCGCTGTTAGCGACAGCCACACTTCGCCAGCGGTATTCTGTTGGAGCCGCATTCCCTCGGCTTCCGTGTCCGCCTCCGTTCTCGTCTTGAAAAACTTCCGCACTCGTTTTCCGCCCGCCGGACACCAAGACACCATGAACCTACGCTTCCCGCGCAGAGCAACCGCCATCACAGATATTTTCAAGGCGGAGAGTGTTGCCACTTGTTGCCACTTTTTGCAAGCAGAATACCGCATCTAGTCCGCAGCATGTCCGCGCCAAGTCCGCATGGTGTTATTTGAAAACCGACGAAACCCATTGATAAACAAGGTGAATACGCTGTTTATACTGGTGAAAGTATGGAGCCAGCTGTCGGGCTTGAACCGACGACCTGCTGATTACAAATAGGCTTACAATTAAGCGGTTTGCCAACAATTCTAGCCTTTCTCCATTTTCGTTGCCACTTCTGTTGCCAGTTTCAGGGCAATAATTGCAACAGGTGCCAAAGCAACTCCATCAAAAAACCAAATAGCACCAGCATTAAAACCGCTCCCACGGAAATCTTCCACAGTTTCCGATACAACCCACTTTCATATTCTCCACAGTGCGGACAGAAGAGCGCGCGGCGACTGACTTCATTCCCACAGTCGAGGCAGGGAATTATTCTCGGCTCCATCTGGTTCTTTGCCTTGGCAGCGATGCTGGCGGCGGTATTGGTGAAGGCTTTTCCCGGCAGCAAAAGGCGGGTTTGTTGGCCGCACGCGGGACACGGAAAGAACTGGCCGGAGGATTCAGCCTCGAATTCAATGGGCTGGTTACAGTGCTGGCAATTACCTTTGGCGATCATGGTTGGAATAGTTGTTCACTTGGACAGCCTTTGTCTTACTGGCGGGCGCAGGATAGGCGAGGATGAGATGCAATGCAATTGCCATTCACGGGCGCGGGTATTGACGAGAAATTCTATTTGGCAGGCCGCTTGCTTAATCCTCGGTATGATGCAAAACACTATGAAAAAAAACCTCCGTAAATCACTTGGCCTTGCTTCCGCCTACCGTCTTTGTGAAGTGCTCCAAAAGCAGGGCCTTTGCCCGCTCAATGTCAATACCCACTTCGCCTGCGTAACGGGCGATGCAATGCTCCATGACCTCGGTTTCCGAGACGCCGTGGGTGGCTGCGACTTGGCGCAAAAGATTCGCCGCATTGCTGCTCATCCGAAAATTCTTTTGTTTTAGTTTAGCCATATAAATAAGCCTTTCGACAATTAATGTATAGCCGACTCGCTAAAAAGAAAGTTTTATTGTTGACCGTATAGCGTATAGGCTATACGATGCTCGAAATGAAATTTAAGAAGATTGGACGGCCAGCAACTAAGACGCCGCGCGAATTGATGGCGTTTCGGTTTCGGCAGAAGTACGCGGCGCTGTTGCGTAAAATTGCCAGCAAAAAGGGACTTTCGCAGGTGCGGGTGCTGGAAATGGCGATTGATTGTGCCTTTAAGGAGATCGCATGAAATCATCCCCCAATTCATCCCCGGTGCATTTGGATGATTTGCTGGACTTGGAAGCCGCTGCGACGTGGCTGAAACTTTCGCCGCGCGAAGTGCTGGCGAAGTCCAAGGGGCGCAATCGGAAGATTATGGCGTATTGGATTAATGCCCGCGTTGTCCGATTTCATCCCCGTGCCGTGCAAGCCAAAATGGCTTTGGATAACGGGATGTCGCTACCACTGATTGCCGCCATGTTCGGAGAAATTAAAACACCATGAAAATCAAACACCTCAATTTCTCCCCGCTGTCTCCGTCAAGTGTGGCCCGACCTCTGCCGTTTGGCAACAGGCCGGAAATTTGAAAGACGGCGGGGAGGATACAACACACCTGAATAAATAATATGACCGAACTGAACAACAAATCGCTGGTTAGCGCCGCCAAGTCCATTGACATGATCTCCTGCCGGGCGATGGAATCTTTTGGCGGGGCGGAATCGTTTGAAAAGGAATTAGCCGTCGCCGTCGCCGTCCAAGAATTGCGGGCCGCGCTTACCCCGGAAGTGATGCAACCCATCATGGCGCTGATGAATACGAGCCTCGGATTCAAAACCGACCAAGACCCGAAACGGCCATCGGCCAGCAATCCCGCGCCGACTCCTTACTCGGTGGATGTCGTCCGCGAAGTGTTCATCGAATCGCGGTTGCGCGGTTTCCACATGGTGGGAAATGAAGTGAACATCATTGCCGGAAACTTTTACGGCACGGCGGCGGGATTTGAGCGCAAGGTGAAACAGAATCATAAGGTGGCGAACTTCAAAGAAACCTATGAAGTGCCGCGCTCAGTTGGGGACCGGGGCGCGACCGTGAAATGCAAAGCGGAATGGAGTCAGCAGGATGCCAGCGGGAAATTTGTGCCGCAATCATTGGAGCGGGAATTTGCTATCCGCGTCAATTCCGGCATGGGCGCGGATGCGGTGACGGGCAAAGCCAAACGGAAATTGCTCGCTGCCGTGTTCGGTCAGTTGACGGGGATGATCACGCCCGAAGGCGATTCGGCGGACACCTTGCCCATTGAGGCAAAAGCCGAACAAGTTGCGGCTCCCGGAGCCGGGTTGTTTGCCAGACCGGCGGCGGCGGCGGCGGCGGCTCCGGTGGCAGCTGACGAGGTGCCAATGAATGGGCCGACGCCGTTGGCATCCAGCCCGATAGCCTTATCAATCGCAAATGAATTGTCTAAATCACTGAATACTAATGGGGTCAGCTTCGATGAATTCCGCACGTTTATTGGGGTCAAGAATATCGCCAAGAATACCGATTCCTGGGCTTCGTTTGAAGATGTGCCGTTGTCGGTCTGGACGGCGCTGAAAAATGCCCCCAAAACAATGGCCGAACTGGTTAAGAAATTCGGCAAACCCTTCCCCCAGACGGCAGCACAATAATTCCCGCCTGTGTGCGGAAGTGAACGCCCACCGATAGCAGGCGTGACAGCCGGAGAGACGGCAACCATCACATGAAACTTATCCCATTTGCAGAACAAACCGTAGTCATCGGCGAGGGCCAACCGGAGTATCATCCCCTGCCCGCCCATCAATTCCCGCCCGATGGCCCCAACATGGTTTCCCCGAATGAATCACGGCTGGCTTTTTGCTGGCAACTCACTTGGCGCGAGCGGTTCAAGATTCTTTGCACCGGAATTATCTGGCACCAAGTTTTGACCTTTAAGCAGCCATTGCAGCCCCAGCTTTTGACCGTCCAGAAACCCGAAATGATCATCCCGAAAAAATAATCCCATGAATCTACCCGCGACCATCACCGCCGGAGTATATCTAAACATCGAAGACGCCGACTACCGGAAGGCTCCCGGCGTGAGCAATTCGATGCTGAAAGTTTTACGTTCCCGCTGGAGTCCTGAATATACCAAGCAACGGCTGGCGAAACCAAAACCGCCGTCTGACGCAATGGCATTCGGCAAAGCATTGCATGGCTCGTTGCTCACCCCGGAGGTGAAGCCGACGTTTGTGGTACTGCCTGCCGATGCCCCGAAATATCCCACCAAAGCACAGATCAACGCGAAGGTGCCATCGCCGGAAACCGTGGCGGCAATTAAATGGTGGAAGGATTTCGAGACGGCAAACGCGGGTTTAGACGTGCTGCAACCACATGGCAATTACGGGGGCCGGCGGCTCGAATGCACGCTCAATAAATTCCGGTCGCATCGGATGGCGATGGCGGCAATCGGCGAAGGCCATGCGGAGGTTAGCGTTTTTGCGCCCTTCAATCTCGGCGGCTCGGTGATGCGGAAGATGCGGGCAGATTGGGTTTGCGCCGGCCCGACGATTGTTGACTTGAAAACGTCAATGGATTGTTCGCCGAAGTGCGCGGGTAAGCGGGATGAGTTCTCAGCCCAACTCTACGATTTAGATTATGACATGCAGGCGGCGTACTATCTGGACACCTACAACGCCGCGAAACCAGACGACCGGAAAGACAACTTTGTTTTCGTGGCAATGGATTGGGACGAAGATACGGAGTTTGTCGGAATCCGCGTCGGCAACAGCGACGAGGCGTTGCTCAAATCCGGGCGCGAGAAATACGTCGAAGCCTTGACGAAGTGGATTGAGTGCGACCGGGATGGCAAATGGGGCGAAGGCTATGACCCAGAAGTGACCTCGCTTTCCATCCCTGAGTTTGCCGCCAAGAAATTTCGCAGCATTCAACTGGTATGAAAAGTATCTTTACCCGGTTCGCGAAGAAGAAACCGCAATCGGCGGCGGTGGCGACAGATGAGCCGACGCCGGCAATGGAAGGCGAGAAGAAACCGAAGACCCGCAAGCCGCCAGTGCGCGGAGTGTTTGGCCGAGTCCGCGTCAAAATGGATAATCGGGATTGGGTTTTTGAACAGCGCAAAGACGGAATTTATTTCAAGGTCCTGCACGGTCGCCGATGGAACCGCATCGAGTTTTCCGTGATCTACGATTTACACATTCAACAATTTCCTTTGCCGATATGAGCGAACAACGAACGTACACCAACAGCGGGAAGCTATATCGGAACCGGAATAAAAACCAACCGAAGCACCCGGACTACACCAGTTTTCCCAGCGCCGCCCACATCACTTGTCCGCATTGCCAGAAGATGACGCCTTGGAAGATGGTGGCATGGATTAAGAATGGCCGGATTCCGGGAACTAAGTTTATGTCCATCGCTTTCCAGATTGATACGCCGAAAGCCCCGGCGGGAATGGCTCCAGCGCCGGATGCTCCAGCGCCGGCAGAGAATCCAACTGGCGAGTCCACCACCACGGCAGGCCCGGAGGTCCTATTTTGATATGTCACAGTTTGACTCCAATTGGTTGCGGTCTTACGAGTCGCGCAATGCCCCGGCAATCCGCCGGGAAGGCCACGCCACGCCACCGGACGGTGTTTCACGAGAGATTGCCGGGCTGCATGGTCCCATCATCGAAGAATGCAAGCGGCGGGGCTGGAAATATATTCATAGCGACCCGTCCCGGCCTACGACTTGCGGCGAAGGAGTTTGTGACTTTGTGATCTACGCCCATTCAGTGCGCTGGATGTGCCCGAAATGCTTTTATGTTTCCAAGGCTCCGGGGGGATGCTTGCCGGATTGTGAGACGCTCTTACCCGTCCCTAGAATGTTCCACATAGAATGTAAGACGGTTAAGGGCAAACTTACCATTGACCAACTGGCTTTCATTCATTGGATAACCAAGCTGGGCCACACGGCACACGTCATCACCGGGATGAGTGAATTCTTTGCCATCATTGATGAAAAATGAGCGTCGCAAAATCGTATCGCCAATGCCGCCATAACCTATGAACGCACCGACTGCAACTGAGACGCCCAATGGCGGTTGGCTTCGGCGATGGGTTAGACCACGACCGGGGGACACATGGGAAATCAGAAGGCCGAACCGTCCGAAAATAGTTAAGCGCATCGGCAAAATAAGCCGCATCTGGATTCGGTCAAAAGATGGTCGCGGCGAATTTGGGAGCGTGCGCCGAATCTACATCCAATGGTATCGGCTACCAAAAGGCCGATACAGCGGAATAACTCTGAAAGGGCTGCTCAAATACGGGCGGCTCATACAATCAAACGCTGACCGCATGGCACAAGACGAGGCTCAAAGAAAGCGCGTAGATGCCAAGTGGTCTAACGGTAAGTCCAGCGAAGATGCTGGTCAAAAGGAATAAAATGGATGCCGACATAGACCTATCAAAACCGGATAAAGTGCCAGAGTGGGCGAGACGCGAAGCATCTTTCGCTGCGACGCATGATGTCGGCTGGACTGAACTCGCTGTCCTGACCGCCAAAGAATACGCCGAAAGCCTGCGCGTCCCGCAATACGACCGAGAGCTACGGCTGGCCGGTGAGGAAATCGCCAAGTGGAAAGAAATCGCCCGCCGCCTGTATCTGGCACGCGGTTGCAAGAAAAACGAACACCTGCGAATCCAAGCCGAGGCGGCATACCTAAGCGCCAAGGCAGCTAACGAAAAGCTCTGCCGCAGCCGTGGGGACGCGGATGGAGCGCAAACAAAGGAAACCAATGACTGAAACTCTCGAACGTAAAGCGCCAACGGCTGTTGGCAGCAGCGACCTTGTTCGGCTTCCCGTCCGATTCTCGCTGGAAGATGCGAACAAAGCTGGCGAATCATGGCGCTTCAACTGTGGCCCTGGCGCGCTGTGTGCCGTGCTGAATCTGACGCCCGATGAACTCCGGCCAATGATGGGCGACTTCGAGCAAAAGGGATACACAAACCCGACGCTCATGCTCGACGTGCTGAAACGCTCCGGCGCGCAATACCGCCAGACGTATCGCAGCGACGAACCCAAAGGCTTCCCGATGCTGAAACATGGACTCGTGCGCGTGCAATGGGGCGGGCCGTGGACGAAACCCGGCGTGCCGTTTGCCGCCCGCTACCGCCAGACGCATTGGGTGGCTATGCGTGACGCCAGCCGCGAAGTGTTCGACATAAACGCGATGTGCGCGGGCGGCTGGCTGCCGTTCCGCGAATGGCATCACCAACTCGTGCCGTGGCTTTGCAAAGAAGTCGTGCCGAAGTGGGATGGAAACTGGTGGCCGACTCACGCGCTCGAAGTGACGCCGAACTAAATTTATGCCACAGGAACCAATCTATTTCTGGGAGATCGAATTTATACCGGAAGATCGGGCGATTGAATCTTTGCCCAACCATGAATTCACCGGCACGCGGGCCGAAGTCGAGGCGGAAGCAAAGCGTGTTCATCCCGACTACCAGTGCGAAAAGATTGTCCTACATCGTCGCGGGCAGAAATAAAACTTATGACACTTAAACCTCTTTCACCCCAAGCTCTGCGCATCTTAGATGCCCTAATGGCCGCAGATGGCCCCATTGACATGCCGACGTTATCCCGACTTGGCAGCGGCAAATCCACCGGCTTTTGCGGCTCGTTCACCCGGCGCGTGTCGGACCTCCGGGAAGCGCTCGCCGCCAGCGGTAAAACCGTGATAAGGACGGAGGAGTTTAGGGACGGTTTTCGCCATACGTTCTACCAGATAGCTCCTATTGGCTTAGGCAAATTGATCGAAACCAGCCAGCAACATTTCGGAAGGAACTGACATGATTTACCGCATAAAAGATTGGGCTGAGCAGTACGAAAATAACCGTTCGCGGGAGTTGAAGAAACTGGACTGGTTCGCGATGCCAAATAAACAGGATGGGGATGGCTATACCTACCTCGTCGAGCTGGAAAATGGGGCGGCAATCTTTGGGGCATGGTGTGCCTGCGCTCAGATCGCATCACGGTGCGACCCGCGCGGCACCCTCCTGCGGGATAACAAAAAACCGCATGACGCGCAGTCCCTTGCGAGAATGTCGCGCCTGCCTGCGGGAATTATTCAGGCGATGCTGGAGGCCTGTTTGAGCGAAGAAGTCAATTGGCTGGAAACCATTGATAACATTGAGGTTATTGATTTACCGGCACCGGCTGGCGAGATTCCCGCACCGTCCCGCGAGATTCCCGCAGGAGGGTGCCTAGAAGGGAAGGGAAGGGAAGGGAAAGAAGGGGAGGGAAAGAAGGGAAGCGAAGTCCCCCCGGTTTTGAAATTAAGTGAGCGGATTAGTCTGGAACGCGAGTTGAAAGCCATCGGCAAGGAATTGGCCGGCCTTGGTGAACTGACGGACCATGACCGGTCTGACGCCAGCTACAAACGGATTGTCGAATTGACGCTCAGGCAATCCATGTTGCGCAAGATGCTGGGGGTAGTCGCGTGATTGATTCCGTGTCAGAGTCGCTCGAAGAGATGGCCGATGCCAGCGCCAAGCTGGCCAAGACGCAACGCCAGCCCTGGAAAGCGCAGCTTGTCCCCCTCGACCGGCTCCCGCCGTTCTCAGAGGCGGCGGAGCAAGGGGTGCTCGGTTGCTGTTTGCTGGACCCCAACGAAAGTATTAACGAGTGCCTTACGAAACTTGGCACGGATGGCAAGTTGGCGTTCTACGATCTCAGGCATCAGGCGATTTACCATTGTCTGGCCACCTTGCGGAACGAGAATTCGCAGATTGATTTAATCATCGTGCAGCAATGGTTTCAGGATAAAAATCAGTTGGAGCAAATCGGCGGCATTGCCTATCTCAGCCAATTGCAGGACGCCGTACCCAGCGCGGCCAACCTGAGCTACTATCTGGACATCGTTCGGGAGAAATTCACCTTGCGGCGGTTGCTGGCAACCTGCACGGGCATAGTCGGACAAATCTATGAATACAAAGGCGAAGTCGAGTCGCTGCTAGACGAGGTAGAAAAAGAATTCCTAGCCATCGGCTCCAGCAAGAATGACGTGTTGATGCCGACCGCCAAAGAATTCATTTACGAGGCGATTAACAACATCGAAAAGGCGTGGAATAACAACGGCCAGCCTTCCGGCCTATCCACTGGCATTGCCGATTTAGACAAGCAGACGGATGGATTGCATCCCGGTGAAATGATTGTCATTGCCGCCCGGCCATCTATCGGCAAGACCTCGTTGGCCATGAACATCGCGGAGCATGTGGCGCTGACATTAAAGTTGCCTGTGGGGGTGTTTTCTTTGGAAATGACCGGAGCCAGTTTAATGGAGCGGATGCTTGGCAGTGTGGCCAAGGTGAATATCCGAAAACTCAAGCAGGGTTTCTGCATGGAGTCGGACACGCCCAAAATCACGCTCGCCGCCGGCAAAATCGGGGATGCAAATATCCAGATTGATGACACGTCCGGGCTGTCAATCATACAACTACGAGCGCGAGCGCGGCGAATGCACCAACAGCACGGCATCAAGCTTTTCGTCATTGATTATCTCCAGTTAATTCACGCCACAGTGAATAGCAGTGACAACCGGGAACGTGAAATATCAGCGGTGTCGTCGGGCATCAAAGAACTGGCGAAGGAACTTAAAGTCCCGATCATCGTGCTGTCTCAATTCAACCGGGAACTGGAAAAGGAAAAGCGCAAACCCCGGCTGTCCGATCTGCGCGAGTCTGGCTCCATTGAGCAAGATGCCGATGTGGTCGGCTTATTGTACGCGGCGAAGGCGGAGGAACCAAAGTCTCAGGCCGAATCAGATGCCGGCATGGCAGTCAATCTGCTAATCGCCAAACAGCGCAACGGGCCGCGTGACGTTTTGGTCCACCTGACATTTCTGAAAGAGTTCACGCGCTTCGAGCAGGCCGCGCATTTTCACGAAGAAGATTTGCCCGCATTTAACCAACAACATAACGACTAATTATGTCCAAACCAATCAAAGACGGTTTCAACGATTCCTACGTCGGCAAGCACGTCGCGCCGGAAGTACCCACGACGACGCCAGACGAGGAACTACACAAGAACGAGAGATTATTTCCGCGCGAGAGAGACGAAGCCATCGCCATGCAGACTGCCCTGCTCTGCGAGATATTTTCTTTCATTCTCGCGACCAAGGTAAAGACGAGCGACAAGCGTTATCTGAAATCCATCGCGCTCCGCTCAATTGCCGTGGCATGGGTATGCAATCCAAAGAACTTCACGGCTGACTTCACGTCATCCGACTCAAAAAGCCTCCGCAGCATCGCGGCGGACATTGGGGTCGAAGCAACTTCACTGTCCAATCTGACGGCTGAGTTTAGCCGGATTGCCAATACTAAGAACCACTGGCAGAGCCATGATTGGCGTAATTAGATAAGATAAATAATAACTATACTTAGAAATCATTAGTCAAGCATAAACATGAAACACTCCATCTATTCACTTGCCGGTTTCTATGTACTAAACATTGTGTGGCTGGCCATCGGCGTCGTCACATTGTTTCTCCTGATTCCGATTCTGATTTGCAAAAAACTATGAAAACCAAAACCCTCACCCCTACGATCATTCCCGTGAAAGATGCCTTGTATCATCTGGAGCGTAATTACAAAGCGATTCCCACGGATGCAGCCCGCGCAAAGTATCTGGACACGTTGTCCAAAGATGACCGGGCCAGACTGGAAAAAACTTTGTTCAAACCCAAGCATCGCAACCTGAATGAAATCCATGAGTTGCAGCAATTAACTCGTGCCATTAAATCCGGGCATGAATGCACACAGGGATTAGTCAAGTCGGCGCAAGAGCGGTCGTGTGAAGCATTGGCCGAAGCCATTATCTGCGGCGGCAAACTGGTTCGCGCCAAAGAACTGATTGGGTACGGCGGCTTTATGAATTGGTGCAAGTCGGCACTGAAAGAAATAAGCCACCGAACAATTAGCAATTACATGGCGCTGTACAATGCGTTCGGGAAAGAATCGCAAGGGCTTGCCAATCTCCCTGCAACGAATCTCCACAAAGCGTATAAAATCTTGGGCATCGTAAAAGAGGATGATTTGAAACCGGATGCCGCCGTGGTTGCCGGCAAAGATGCAGTCGAAAATAAATCATCCAGCAACGCACAGACGCATGGGACATTGAAGTCACAATCGAATAACTCCGCGAGCGCGTCGTCGTCAAAGCCAATCCATAAAGGAGTGAATAAAACCACCATCCCACAACCCACACTGACAAAGGGAAAGACAGCGACACGAATTGCCAGCATTGAACCGGGGGTAGCGCTGAGCCGTGCGAAATTCTTGGCGAGCGAACTGACTAAGAATTTAATTACTGTATATCAATTTAAGCAGTCAAGCCTTAAAGAGATCGAAGACACCATCATCACTCCATTGTTGGATGCTGTCGCCAAGCTCAAAAAACCCTGATAAATGGATTGTCCTGAATCCAAACACATCAAAGGAATCTCTTGGACGCCTACGCAAATGCGGGTTTGGTGTCACCCCGTCAACCGTGTGATGTTGGGCATTTTCCAATGTCTCACTTGAAACGAGGTACGCCCAAAGCAGACCGGAACCGAATTGAAGCATGAAAACTATCCCAGCAATTAAAGACCGCCAACGCGGCCCGATGACAGTCCCCAACCTTTTGGCGATGGGGACACACCATGACCTGCTGCTAAACTCACTCAGCCGCGTCACGACCGAAGTGGAAGGAACTCGCGTGGCAGTGTATTGGAGAGCGAGTGTGTTTATGATGCCAGCGGAAAAGTACAAACCAACCTTGGTCTTCTCTGGAGTTGGTCAAACCCCGACTGAATCCGTTCTTAAAGCCGTGGAAAAAATCGCGCAGCACAAAATGGATAATGCCCCGAAGGGTTAGGCGTCCACCACGAAACAAAAAATCCCCGCCGCCAGCCGTGAGGCCAGCGACGGGGATTGCTTTTACTTCCAGAGTTCTAATTCACTTGGAACCTAATTCCGGCAGTTGAATCCAATGGTCTATGATGACTTCATCGGAGAGCATTTTAGCAACGGACATTCCGTTGGTGAAGTGCCAGCCTTTTGACTCGCCTTGGTTTTCCGTCCAGCGGATTTGATTCCAGAACGGTTCAGCCTGTGTGCAGGCTTCCTCGGTGTATATGATTCGGCCAAATGCCATGATGGCAGTTCCGTCTTTCGGCGGGTCCGCTGTTTGCCAGCCTGATGACGTTTTTTCAACGGACACGGGTTTGTTGTTTGTGCCGATGAAAACGCCCTTGCCCCGAAGCAAAGCCGTCAGCGCGGCGAGTATAGATGACAACATCGCCCGTTCGTCTCTGTGGAAGGTTGCGGTGATCGCGGCGTCGAGATTTTCGACCGCCTGTGTTAATGGATGGATGTTCACTTGGCACCCCCTTTCTTTTTATGGAGCGCGTGTTTTTTCTTTAACAACTCAGTCGGAACTGAAGCGCGGCGGATGCGTGCCCAAAAACGGCAGCAGTACCAGCATTTGCAATTCACGGTTGAATCACATTTGGTTTTCATAATAGCTTGTATCCTTTCGCCCGAAGGTATCGATGTCGGTTTCTGTTTGAGTTTTCATGCGAGTTTGGCGTCGAGGATGGATTGCGTGTCGAGAAGGGCGGCGCGGACATTCGTACCGCAGCCGACAACGATTTGGCTGATGGTCATTTTGTTCAGGCCAAACTTGGTGAGTAATGCGGTCAGTGCTTTTTCGTCCGGTGCCTTCACGTTGAATTGCTGGAGCCGGGTTTGAAACCGTTCGTGCAGGTCCGTGATTTTCAGATTCGACGTGCCGATGATGGCAGTCCGTGTGGGTAGCTCGTCAAGGTAGGTGAGCGTCAAGTCTTGCGACTCCATAGACATGGTGTCTAGCTCGTTGACGATCTTAACGGACCACCCCGTCGCCATGTAGCGAGCTTGTTCCTGCCATTTGCGAACAAGGTTTAGATTCACGTTGCGGCCATTCACCGATTCGACATTGAACGATTGGCCGTTGCGGATTGTTTCCCCGGTCAGTTGGGAGGCCAGGAATTCGGCCAGTTTGGTTTTGCCAATGCCGGGCGTGCCGGTGAGTACATATTTGAGGGATGCGGTGCGGTCGGCCATCAGAGTCTTTGCTTTGGTGGCAAAGATGCGGGCGAGTTCACGGGCCGGGCCGATGAATTCATCTGGACTTGTAGGGCAGTATTGAGCAGGTTGTATTTGCTTCGGTTTCATAACTGTATCAGGTGTTGTATTGAAGCGGTCCCCGGCGCATCGAAAGACGCGCCGGGGATTTTGCTTCGGGGGGGGGTTATTTTTTGCCAGACTGGAGATTTGAGTATTTTATTTTCAAGTCTCTCCTCAGGTCGAGGGTCTTGCAGTCAGCCGGGAACGTCACGCCTTCGGGTAACGTGGTGAGACTGCTCAGGTCGAGGGTCTTGCAGTTAGCCGGGAACGTCACGCCTTCGGGTAACGTGGTGAGACTGTTCAGGTAGAGGGTCTTGCAGTCAGCCGGGAACGTCACGCCTTCGGGTAACGTGGTGAGACTGCGCAGGTAGAGGGTCTTGCAGTCAGCCGGGAACGTCACGCCTTCGGGTAACGTGGTGAGACTGTTCAGGTCGAGGGTCTTGCAGTCAGCCGGGAACGTCACGCCTTCGGGTAACGTGGTGAGACTGTTCAGGTAGAGATACTCGCACTTAGCCGGGAACGTCACGCCTTCGGGTAACGTGGTGAGACTGTTCAGGTAGAGGTACTCGCACTTAGCCTGGAACGTCACGCCTTCGGGTAACGTGGTGAGACTGCTCAGGTCGAGGCACTCGCACTTAGCCGGGAACGTCACGCCTTCGGGTAACGTGGTGAGACTGCTCAGGTCGAGGGTCTTGCAGTCAGCCGGGAACGTCACGCCTTCGGGTAACGTGGTGAGACTGTTCAGGTAGAGATACTTGCAGTTAGCCGGGAACGTCACGCCTTCGGGTAACGTGGTGAGACTGCTCAGGTAGAGGCACTCGCACTTAGCCGGGAACGTCACGCCTTCGGGTAACGTGGTGAGACTGTTCAGGTAGAGGTGCTCGCACTTAGCCGGGAACGTCACGCCTTCGGGTAACGTGGTGAGACTGCTCAGGTAGAGGTACTCGCACTTAGCCGGGAACGTCACGCCTTCGGGTAACGTGGTGAGACTGTTCAGGTCGAGGGTCTTGCAGTCAGCCGGGAACGTCACGCCTTCGGGTAACGTGGTGAGACTGTTCAGGTAGAGGCACTCGCACTTAGCCTGGAACGTCACGCCTTCGGGTAACGTGGTGAGACTGCTCAGGTAGAGGTACTCGCACTTAGCCGGGAACGTCACGCCTTCGGGTAACGTGGTGAGACTGCGCCACACGTCTGAATACTTTTCGTGGTCTGCAAAGTATGAATCAACTTTTTTTCCGGTCAATAAAGCCTGAAGCTTTTCATAGTGGTTGCGGATTTTATCTTTCAGCTTTTCTGGGCATTCGTCGTGATTGCGAATTAGTTTTGAATCCGATGGAAACGCGCCTTCGCCATTCCATTCTGCTTCAAATACGCGAATGATTTCATTCGGTTTATTGTCCCGCCAGTTAGCGGCCTTAATCATCCCTGAGTGGGAGTTAGTTGAGTTGTGGTAAAGCTCGGCTGTTTCTCCGAGCATCCGACCAATGATTGAATGGAACGTACACATACTATTATCTATTTATTTTGTTGATGGTTGACTATTTCTTTGAGGGTTTAGCTGACTTGATGGGTTTATCCGCTTTGGCGGCGGCGGCGATGACATCCACTCGCCCGGAAGATGCCGGATTCGCTTTGTCGCCGCGCACTTCGGCGGCGAGTTGTTTAATCAGGTCTAGCTGTGACTTCAATTGAGTTTCGAGCTGGTTGATCTTGTTGGCGTAGATACCGACGATGGCGTCGTCAGGGATGGACCAACCGCCGGTAGCGAACAGGTCAGCGAGGACAAGGCCGAGCACTTCCTTGCCGGCATCGGTTTGCAGGGCGGCACAAAGGGCTTCATCGGTTACGGCGGGGACAACTGCATTTTTGATTTTTGACATATGGTTATTTTCTTTCAGGTGTTAATTGCGGTGTGTTTGTTAATGGTTGTTTGAAGGGCTGGGTTAGTAACTCCCCCGGCTTGTTTGGTTAATCAGGCGGCGAGCTTGCGTCCACCCCGTTTGATTTCTTCCGGCGCGCTGGCGGACATGGCGCGGTTGGCGAGGCGCTTGCGGCGTTTCTCAATCACGTCGGCCATCAGTACGGAGGTCGGCACGAACGTCTTGGCGACGGTGACTGCATCCTTCATGGACGGTTCCCGTTTGGCGTTGAAGGCGACCGTCATTGCCTTTATCCAGACTTGTTCAATCTGCCGGCCAGAGAAACCCTCAAGGGCGGCGGCGATTTCCGGCAGGTCGAATCCCTTGGCTTTGCGGCCATACTTTTCGATCTGTATTTTCAGGATGGCTTCGCGCTCCGCTTGGTTCGGCAGGTCAACGCTCCAGACATCGAGCCGGTCAATTAGCGGGTCGGGTAATCCGTCAATGTCATTCGCGGTGAAAACAAAGAAGATGTTTTCACCGTTGAACTGCATGTCTTGCAGGATGGCCTTAATGACGCGGGCGGTCGTGCCGCCGTCCGTCTTGCCGGACGACTCGCTACCGGCGAACAATCCGTCCACTTCGTCAATCCACAGAACACAAGGCGCGACAGCCTTGGCCGTTGCAAACGCCGTCCGCCAGTTGCGCTCCGATTCACCGACGAGCGAGCCGAAGATTTTGCCGGCTTCAAGTTTCAAGAGCGGTAGGCCGAACACGGAGGCGCAGGCTTTGGCACACAGGCTCTTGCCCGTGCCGGCCTGTCCGCAGTAGAGTTGCCCGCGTGGCGTAGGCAGACCATATTCACGAGCGGCTTTGCTGAACAGGTTGCGCTTCATGTTAAGGTCGGCCTTTAAGATTTCTAAGCCGCCGATGTCGTCCAACGTGATCTTGTCGGTGACGATTTCGAGCAACCCGTTTTTCTTGACGGTGTTGGATTTCTCACGGGCGACGATGGCCGGGAGAACGTCCTTTGCTTCGATGATGGATAGGGCGTAGGCATTTTCCGCTTCGGTGGATGTCAGTCCGCCAGCGGCATCCAATACTTCATCGGTGTGACCGTTGAGGACTACGCCGTTTTCTTTGGCAATCGTTTGCAGGATGACATGCAGTTGTTCCCGGTTGGGCAAGCGATGTTCAATGACGGTGATTTCTTTTTCGAGTTCGGGCGGCAGTTTTAACTGACAGCCGACGATGACGATAACCCGGTTGGAATTTTTGCCGATGGCTAGTTGATCGCGCAACTTGCGGAACATCAGCGGGTTGACATCCGCCAGCATCAGATGAAAGTCACGCAAGAGGATGATGGTTTTCTCACCCAGCTTCGGCAGCGAGTCGAGCATGGTGAAAGGGTCGTTTGAATCAGCGACTTCCGATTCGCCAGCCTGATTCATAATCCCTTCGGTGATGGACCACCAATACAGTTTGAATTTTGTTTCGGTGGCGACGGCGAGCATTTCTTTTTCGACCCGTTGCTCTTCGTGGCTGACGATGTACAGACCGGAGTAACCAGCGCGGACGTAGTTGGCAATTTGATGTTTCATATAATTTGGTTCAGGTATTGATTGTTAGTTGTTAGCTGCGTTGTTTTGGGAAGGCCCGACGAAGGAAATTCGCGGGTTGATGTGGTTGCATTTTTCGCCGCGCATGTTCTGGAAAAATTCCCATGCTTCGGCTTTGGTGGTATTCTCTAGGAAGTGAAGGACGATTGTGCCCCGGTCGTTGGTGCCAAGCAGGTAGGTTTCGGAATCTATCTGAATGATGCCGTCGCAAATAAGTTGCGGCGGGACGGGTTTGAACACTTCCAAGGCTCCCATTTCACTGAGGGCGAATAGGTTTTGCGCTTGGTCCTTAGACGTGGTTACTTTCACGGGTGAGCCTTTCGTTGAGTGATTTGATTTCCCAATTGATACAGACGCGGCGGGACGGGTGAGTGAAGACAACGCGCTCCGGGCAGTTGGCCCATGTCACTTGCCACGGTCCCCGCCAACGTCGCTGCCATTCGGCGATGCGTCCCCGTTCACCGAAGATTGCCCGAATTAGCCGGAAGGCGAATCGCTTGCCGGCGTGGCAAGGTAGGACGTGGGAGGCGCGGGTGGTGATGACCTCACCGAATCCATTAGTCAGGATGGCGGCAAGCGGCTCAGTGCGGATGCCGATAATGTTTCCATCCGGCGTGATACGAATAAGGGACTTCATTGTCCACCCCCTGCCGTCTGCTTTGCTGTGGCCGACGTTTGCGCGGAATACTCCGGCTTGTTCACCCGTTTGATTTGGATGCCGAGAGACTTTTCAAGTTCAGACATTGCCTTGTCGCAAGCCGTACCTTTGAAGCCGACGCCTTCCATAGTGACCTCGCCGTCGCCGTTAATGGTGCAGATGATTTTTTTCATAATTCAGAGGGAAACGATTTCGAGTTTGATGTCGCCGTTGGTTTGATGCTGGCGATTTACGAGCCAACCTTTTTTCTTGGACTCCATTGTGAGTTTGTGGGCGGAGTAGATTTGCAGGAACTTCTGGCCGTTGGTGCCGATGACTTGCTGAATCTGTCGGCCTTGTCCGTAGAAATCGAAGTACAGTTTGTACCCGCCGGTTTCTGGATTCTGGAGCAAGCCGATGTCGTAACCGCAGCCGGGGACTTCGATGGCGTGGTCACTGGTGCCGTATTGGTCAGGCTTGATGCCGAGTTTGTAGGCCGCGTTGTCGCGGTCGTAATCGTCCACCCAACGGCCAAACCAGCGGATTGTTTTCTGATTCTCTTTGAACTTCAAACCGAGTTCGAGGCAGGCGGCTTTGACGGCGGCCAGATCGCGCAACTCAGCTTTGATGGATACAACGTGTGACATATTTTTTCAGGTGTTAATGGTTAAAGGACGTTTGGATTTTTAATTTTCAGGAGGTTAGAAGTAAGACCGCATTCGTAGCGGGTGATTTTCGGATTGCGAATCATAATGCCTTCACCGCCGCATTGCAGGGTCATGGCAACCGCTGTTTGAAGTTGGGCGATGGATTCAACCACCCAACCATTTACTGTATGAGCTACCGGGCAGTTGTGGTTTATCATCGCGGCAGTTTCGATGCGTTGTGCCCAATTGCCGAATGCTTGGGGCACGTCGTAAATCATAAACATCGGTTCGATGCCTTTCGGCCAGTGCCCATATTGACAGAGCTTGCGGGCGGCTTCCTGTCCACCGCGCCCGCAGTAGATACCACCGTCCAACTCAATGCCTTTGGGCATTTGTTTGGTGAAGGATGCGGGCAACTTGGGTTGCTTGCCGCCGCGTGTCCAGAATTTGGAACCATCCCAATAACAGCGGATGTCCCAAAGTTTTTCCGATGCGTACCAACCCACGGGGTCAACAGCCCGCGTGTAATCGGTGCCGAGTGTCATTTGTTTCTCGTTCATATTAGTTCGTGGAGAGTTTGCGTTTGCCGAGAGAGCCGAAGCGGTTGAGGATTTCAGCCGCCTTTTCGGCGACAACCTTGCGCTCCACTTTGTTTTCCCGCAGAACAGCCACGTCCAAACTGGCGAGGGTTGACTGAATGACGGTGGCGGCTTCATTCATTTTCTTATCCCCGGTGATGTTCAAGAGCGGAATCATGCTGGCCATTTCCTTCACGTTATCTACGAGGGTGTCGCGGAAAATGGCGTCGGGGCTGGCAAGTCTTTCCGCCATCAGTTGCACGGGCTTGATTAACCGCTCCCATGTATCGGCAACGGCGTCGCCAAGTTTCTTTTCGGTCAGGGCTTCGAGGCCGGCACCATAAAGCGTTTTCATGTCCGAACTGAAATGGTCCGGCTTGGGGACGGGGAAGTATTCGCGGGCGATGCCGAACATACAGCGACAGGTGGCCCACTCTGGATAATCCGATTCGTCAAAGGTGCTGGCGTGCATCACTTTGGCGTGTTCAATCCAATTCGGGTATTGGGTGCCGAACTCGTCAACGAGCTTCATATATTCGGAATAGAAATAATCCATCTTGGCGTCGTATTCGGGACGGGCCTTGCCGGATAGCAGGCGGGAACCTTCCTCCCACGGCGAAGTGAAGTTGTAATGATAGCCGCGAATGAGGGTGGCATATTCGCGGATGGCTTTGAGCGATTCGTCAGGCAGTTTGTATTTAACCCACTTGCCGGCCCCCTGCCCCAACGCTTTGCGCATCTTGACATCATCGGTGATGGCGCGATCTTGGCGCTGATTGGAGAACATACTAATGGAGAGCCGCACGACGACGGCGTTGATGTTGTTGCTGTTATTTTTCATGGCTGTGTTTTGTTGGTTGTGGTTTAGCGGTCAGTTGTTCATTACATTTACAAATCCCCCCCGGCGGGCAATCAGTGCGGCGGCGGCGGCTACGTCCACCCCCCGGCGGGTGGTAGCGGTGATGTGGCTGGTGATGTCGGCGGCGGTGATTCCGTGATTGATGTAGCCGGCGACTTTGGCGGCAAACAGTTTCCAACTGCGATTGCCGCGTGATGAATTGCACTTGTGGCAGCAGGTAACTAAATTGCATGGCTCGTTGCTGCCGCCTTTGCTGTGAGGTTTCAGATGGTCCAATGTCAGCTTGGCATCATCTTCGATACCGTTGCCGCAGTAGCAGCAGGCCAGTCCATCCCGGAGATAAATGGCGAGCCGTTTTTCTTTGCGAATCCAGTTCATACCTTGTCCTTGTCCGTTTGATTTGTGGTGGCGGTCGTTAATCGTTTTCATGTATCAGGTGAATTTTATTGGTGTGGTTTCGGCGGGTTACTGACCCGCCATCATCAGGCCGAAGAAGTTTTCGGCGACCACCCCCCGGCTGGACTGTCCACAATTTCCTTTCGGAAAAATGACATCTCAATGACGGGATTTTCTTCCGTCTTAATTCACCGGGGGATTTTTTCGGAAAGTCAAATACTCTAGGTTCGCCCAAAAAACCGTTTCTAAATCTCGTTTGATGGTTTGTTTCGATAACTTCCGAAGCCCGCGAACTACTTGGATTCGTTTCACGGGTTGGATGACGGTTGCGTCACCAGTTTTGATTTTGCGTCCTGACGGTGGTTTGACAGCCTCGCGGCCTGCCCCGTCTCGCAGAGTGTTTGTTTTTGGTCGGTGTCAATCTCACAATCACCGTATTGATAATGTATAGCCATTGCGCTATACAGTCAACATCTTTCGGCAATTAATTCCGGTGTGTATTCCCCAATGAATACGGTGGTGTTGTGATATTTTATTTTGGTTTTGGCTTGATACGCTAGGCTCGGCGCTATACACTTAACGAAATGGAATTGAAACCACAATTTGAACGGGTCGTATTTCCCGGTGTCGAAAACTCGGAAAAGGTGATGGAGCGGATTGCCGCAACGACGGACACGGTGATTCTTTCGTTCTCTGCCGGGAAAGATTCAATCGCGGCATGGCTGGCACTCCGGCCCTACTTCAAGCGAATTGTCCCGTACTTCCTATACATCGTGCCAGACTTGGAATTTGTCGAAAACTCGCTGCGGTATTACGAAGACTTTTTCGAGACACGGATTTATAGACTGCCGCATCATGGACTTTGGCGGATGCTGCGCGGCCTGACATTCCAGCCGCCGGGTAGGATTTCGACAATTGAATCATTCGAGTTGGGGGATTTGGACTATGAAGAGCTACGCGACATGGTTTGCGTGACGGCGGACATTCCCCTCCGAACTTTTGACGCCAAGGGAATCAGGGCCGCAGATTCGATCATGCGCCGGTCCAACTTCAAGCTGCGTGGTGGTATCAATTGGAATCGGAATTTCTTTTATCCTGTTTGGGACTGGCGCAAAGCGGAATTGGTTCACCGGATAAAAGAGTCGGGCGCTTTGATGCCGATTGACTACCAACTTTTCGGACGGAGTTTTGACGGAGTTGATTTCCGTTTTCTCTATCCGGTCAAACAACACTTTCCAGATGACTACGCGAAGATTCTGGAATTTTTCCCCCTCGCGGAACTGGAATTGAAACGATACGAATATGCGAAAACAACCTACTAGCCAACCGGCCCCATCACAAAGCGATTTAGAATTAGAGCAGGCCATGTCTGCGCTGAGCGCTGACGACGTACAGTTGCCAGACTTGGACGCGGAACTCGGAAAACTTGACCGGGTGAATCCAATGGATGCCGTACCGGAAACCGGGGATGCCGAGAAGGACTGCAAGGGAATGATGTCCGCCGCACTGGTAGCCTTCAAGAAAGCGGCGACGGGTGAGGCCCAGACCTTCAAGGATAACACCGACACGGAATACTGGTTCGCGGTGTGCTTCCAAAGCCGGGAACAAAAGGACGCCTTTCTAAAGGCGATGGATTGGGCGAATCACGGGGACAAATACCTCGACGGTAAATTTGTCGCCAAACGGCTGGGGGTAGAATTGCCGACTATCACACGAAAATTCAACACGGGTGAGACGGAAAAATCAATGGTGGGCATGGGTACGATTCCGGCGAATTTCAAGTCCAAGAAAAAACTAGAAAGTTGACGTTGGCCCCTTTGGTGTACCCGGTAGCGGGAAAACAAAAACCTCAACCAAAGAAATAATATGGCCAAAGCAAAATCAATCGCGCAGTTGAAAAAACAGTACAACGCCGTTAAGAAGAAAACCGGCATCGGTGCGGGCAAATCCAAACCGAGCAAGAACAGCAAGTCGGTTAGCAAGGGCGCGAGCAAAAGCAGCGGTAGCTCAGGTTCCTAATCCGTTGCCACATGCCCTGACTATGGCGTCCCTTTCGGGGACGCCTTTTTTATATGGCTAATAAAAAACCCGACCCGGAGCAAAAGAATCCCGCGTCCACCCCGCCGCCGGGCGTAGTGGCGACGGCGAGTAATTCTGGTATCACGAAGGAGCAGGCCAAAAAGATTCTTACCTCTGATCTAACCAACATGGTGAAGAAAGTTGCCAGCGGTAAAATTCTGGCGACGCAAGAGCGGTTGTTACTCCAGCAAATTGCGGATGGAGCCGGCGGCTCCCCAGAAACCCTGCTGCCGAAGTGGGCTGACAATCAGGTGAAGCTGGCGCAAATGCTAGGGGTCACGCGCAAGACGATTCAGCGATGGTTGAAAGAGCCAGACAATCCGGGCGCGGCAGAAAATGGAAAGCTGGAGGTAGCCAAGTGGAAAGCCTACGCGAAATCAAAGGGACATGAATTCCCAGATGATGACGGAGCCGGCGGCAAGGCATCCAGCGCGAAAGCCGAGCAGATTCTTTTGCAGAATGAAAAGCTGCGGGACCATCTTTTCAGGTCACGAGAGGAATTGATTCCCAAGGTGATGGCCAAGCAGGTTTTTTCCAAGCTGTTGCTATCGGCCAAGTCCCGGACTTTTACCAGTGTGAGCCGACTGGTGATGTTGGCGCGGATGGCCCCGGACACGGCGACGGCGGCAGTGGAGATTCAAAAGGAACTCACTTCAATCTGGAAAGCATTGGAGGATAGTAAATGGCTAAAATAGTTCTCAATCTTGAGGACTGGAAAGACGCGGAAGCGGAGTTTGCCGCCTTTCTTTCGGACCTGTGTTCGCCGCCGGACATGGAGCCAACCGAAGTTTGGGCGGAACGAAATGTCACCGTGCCGGATGGCCCGTTCGCAGGCAGTAATTGGCGAGTCCAATTCACCCCGTTTGCAAAATTCATTTTTGCCGCCATGCGGACGCCGGGGATGAAGCGGGTAGTCATTCAAATGTGCGCCCAATACGTCAAAACGACGGCGCTGTTTATTGATTTTCTCCGCAACGTCAAAGAGGACCCGGCAGATACCATGTGGGTTATGGCGGAGGCGGACCATATGAATGAATTTATCCCGAAGCGGTTGATGCCGTACATCGAAGGATGTGAGCCGGTGGCAAAGCTGCTACACGGGCGAAGCAAGGGGCTGGTGCAATTCGAGGGAATGAATCTCTTGCTGCGGGGTTCAAACTCGCGGGCAAAGTTGCAATCTGACCCTATCCGCCGAATTTACTGTGACGAGCGCCGGGAGTGGAAAAAAGGGAGCATTGATTTGCTGCGGAAGCGGATGCGGACATTTCCAAACTCGCTGGAAATTTCGGCGGGGACGGCGGGGAACGAGGGCGACGAATTGCACACCGATTACATGGAGGGGACACAGACACGGGCGCATTATCATTGTCCGAAGTGCAACCACAGTCAGCCGATTCGATTTGGCCGGGAGGCTACAAGTCTCTGGCCCAAGGCGCGGGAGGATGGCGGCTTTCGTTGGGACACGAACGAGGAAACGAAACCCAAAGGGGTATGGAACTACACGGAGGTAGCGAAGACGGTTTATTTTGAATGTGAAAACCATGAATGCAAGCACCGCATCACCAACGCTGATAAATACGAACTCATTCGCACCATGCATACACACGACTATAACCCGACCGCATCGCCGGGCTACGCCAGTTTCAGCGGTTGCGCCTTTGAAGCCGTTTGGGAATCCTGCGATTGGGACAAGCTCGTCGTGGAATTTCTTAAAGCGGTTGAGCAGGCAAAAGGCGGCAACCCGGAACCTCTAAAGGCATTCATCACCGAAACCCTGGGTGAGCCGTGGCAGGACCGGCTGGGGGTGATCGAAGATGCCGGATTCTTAGAGGCCCGAAAATTCAACTACGCCTACGGGGAGGTATGGCCGGAAGCCAAGCGCCGGTTCATCTCAGCCGACGTGCAGGAAAAGGGCGGCGTGCATTATCCGTATGTGATTCGGGAATATGGAGACTTTGGAAAAAGCCGGCTCGTGATGCATGGGACCGCACGGACACTGGCCGAACTGCAAACCATCCGTAATGATAATAAAATCGGCCCGACATCGGCGCTGATTGATTCGGGTTTCAAGGCCCAAGAGATTTACCGTTTCTGCCTTGCATCCAACTGGAAGGCATTCAAGGGGGAGAGCCGCGATTATTTCTTAGTCACCAAACCGCATCCGAGCAATCCGGCGGTGAATATGACCGCCCGACAGATTTGGAATCGGACGGTGGCCACCGTCTATAACCCGCAGACACGGGCGCGGGTTGCCACCATCCCGCTGTACATGCACTGCAACGATGCCACGAACGATTTGCTCGCCGAATACATGACGGGGTTGCTGGGCGAATGGACGCTGCCAGCCGAAACGGCAAAAGATTACATCCTGCAAATGGTGGGAGATGTTCGCCGGGAGGTCGTGGATTCTCGCGGGGTAACAAGTTACAAGTGGTTCACGGTGGGACCGAACCACATGCGAGATTGCGAGCGCAACATCCTGATTGCTGCCATCATCACCGGCATTCTCGCCCCGCCGCCGCCCCCGAAAGTGGTGAGCAAGGACGCCGAAAAACCCGCCGCCAAAAGTTGACGTTGGCCGGTTGGGTAGATGGCTGAGATTAGAAGTCAGGACAAACGCGACAAGCTCCGCTTGATTTTCGCACAGTGCGCCCCGGAAAAGTCTTTGCAGGCTTTGCTGTTGGCAGGGCTGGCCACATGCGACGCGGCCATCAATGGCCCGACGCCGGGGACATGGCTGGCATCTTCACAGGAGGCGGGCGGCGGCTCTTCGTTTCAAATGCTGCATGACTTTTCTCCGATCATCGCCAAACGAATGATGGGTGAATTGTGCGACGCCTACGATCTCGCGTCCGCTGCCATCCTGAGCAATACGGGAGCGGCGGGGACGGACGCGCAGATTTACCAGCAGATGATGACGGTAAATCTGCGCTCAGTCAGAAAGTTTCGCAGCGACTTCACGGGCGGACGTTATGGAATCGGTTACTTCCTCGGCCAATGAAAAATACTCCAGCTACCTTTAATCGTGCCGTACTGCCGCCGCGTAGGAATGAAGCGTTACGGCATTTGAAACTGCCGCGCTCTGGCGTCACGATTGAAAACTTTTACGAGGCTGGCCGGCGCTTCCAGTTGGGGGACCGAACCAACATTTGGAGTTTTACGACGGATGCCAGATTTGACGCGAATCAGGCGACGCGGCTGGAGCTAATGCGCAAGGCGCGGTACTTCGAGCAAAATTGTTCGCTGGTTCAGGCGTTGGCGGATGTCTTCGAGCAATACGTCGTCGGTGCCAATGGTCTAATCTTGTCTCCCAATGGGGACAACGAAAGTTGGACCGCTCTGGCGAAACAGTATTTCGATGAATGGAGCGTGTACCCGGACTTGACCAGCTTGCAAGACTGGCCTTGCCTGCAAGGGTTGATTGCGCGGACATGGTTTATTGACGGGGAAGTATTTCTCATAAAGACGCGCGGCGACACGGCTCCGTTTCGCCCGCGGCTCCAACTCATTGAAGGGCATCGCGTCGGCACCCCGCCGAACATGGCCGGGGAAGAAGGCCGAACCATTATTGACGGCGTGACGATTGATTCCAAGGGCCGGCCAACCGGGTATTGGATGCAAACGGGCTTGGACATGGAGACGTACACATGGGTTGACGCCGCCAATGTGATTCACGTGTTTGAGCCTACTCGCGTGTCAATGTATCGGGGGATAACTCATTTCTACGCCGTGCTGAATCTGATGCACGACATGGACGATTTAGCCCGGTGGGAAATGGCCAAGGCGAAAGAGGCGGCGGACACAACGGCCATCATCAAAACGCCAACGGGAGAAGTACTCGACGAGGCAGCGCAGTTTGACGCGAATCAGGAAAACTTGGATGCCCTGACGACCTACAATCTAGGCGCGCAAAACCCGCTGACGGAGTATTACCAGCGCGTCTTTGGACCAACCAAGAAGGTGATGAAGATTGGCGACGAGTACGATGTACCGACGCCGAACAATCCGACCGCATCGCAGCAATGGTATTGGCGCTACATTGCCGAACAGATTTGCAATGGCGTTGGTATCGCCATCATTCTGATTTACCCCGAATCAATTCAGGGGACAGTTTATCGCGGCATTCTCGATAAGCAGAATTCGCAGTTTCGCGCCCGCTCCGCCTTGCTCGCCTCGAAGTTCAAACAGGTTTGGATTTACGTCATCAGCACTGGCTCGAGCCAAGATCGCCGGATTGCAAATAAGCCCCAAGATTGGACCAAGCTGGCAGTCCGCCCGC